>ENA-UOOE01000121-UOOE01000121.1-fermentation-metagenome-genome-assembly--contig:-NODE-121-length-79016-cov-6.696787_pt1 | contig 79016 bp, 52 predicted proteins | sample MGYA00245776_ERZ724021 | MGnify/ENA primary metagenome ERZ724021 (study PRJEB28704, sample SAMN03018321) | fermentation metagenome | biome: anthropogenic terrestrial biome; feature: soil; material... | reverse complement strand
TGATGTTAAACTGCGTATTCATGGGATTTCCCTCCATGGTAAGCCGGCTTCCTTCCCGAATATTGAAATCGATGGTACGCAAATTCTGCAGGTTATAATGAAATTTACCGCTGTTAATCACGTAATCTCCATACAAAAGTACGGGGGGCGTCGACTTTGAATTAAAATTGACGTTCAGTTCTCCCTCACCGCTCACCTCAAGCGCGTTGCCGGTGGTGGGGTCGAGCAATACCCCGGCCTTGAGCAGGGGGCTCAGGTTCACTGTAAAGTTCATCACAATAGGGTTCCCCGATTTTACACCGGTGTTCACCTGGGTGAGTTCACTCTCTTTTTTGCGCAGGAAAGCCAGAGAGTCATCCTGCGGTGTGTTGATGTAAACCACGCCGCTGTATTGGGTGGCTTTGGCAGTCTGGGGAAGCATCACCATCACCTCCGACGCGCTTTGTGTGGAGAGATTGCCTTTGCCAAAGATGCCGTTCGGTGAACCGGTTACCTCCAATTCGCCCGATAAGCGCAGGTTTCCGTAGACCATCAGGTCGGTACGTTCTTTGTTGTTCAGCAACATGAAATCGTTCAGTCGGAGTGTGGCATGGTATGCCATCTTCCCAAAATTGGAGTGAGAAAGCCGCACATCCAGATTTGCCGTATGATTGTTCTGGTCACGAATGACCAGATTTTCCAATCCCACGTTGTCTCTATTGACTTCGATGGTGTCCGATACGTAGTAAGTGACATTGGTGTAAGCCACCTTCATCACTCCATTATCAATACCCAGCCACCCTTCGGTCACGGGTTCAGAGAGCTTACCGGTGATGCGAATGTTGGAGTTTAATTTTCCGGAGAGTTGACTGAAGACGTTGACAGTAAGCGGCTGAAGTGCATTCAGGTTAAATTCTTCTATTTTAAATTTTACATCCAGTGGGTGGAGGCTGTTGTCGCCAGTAGGGATAAATCCCTGAATGTCTAAATTGCGTACGCCCTTGTGGGTGAGATAGGCGTTCAGATCCAGGCCTGAATAGAGATTATCCCAGTTCCCCTCTAACTTCAGCGTGCCAATGCTGTCGTTGTTCACTGTAATGTTTTCAATGCGCAGATCCTCGGTGCGTATCAACGGATTATCGAGAGCCTGCCTTATATATATGTCCCCGTTAATGGAACCGGCAAGGTTTGACACGTTGAAGGCCGAAAGAATATTTTCCAGTTCTGTATTGTTGAAATAGATCCGTACATTGTCCGCTTCACTTTTCGAAGCAACCCCATCGATCCCGAGGAGGAGCATGTCCTGTTCGCGTAGGCCGAAATTGTTGATGGCGATGTGATCTTTGCGGTAAGCAATGGTGGCATCATTGAATTTCACCTGCTTGTTGTTGAACAGGATGGTGGTGGGGTGAACGCGTATATCTGCTGCGAGATTTGCATCGGCATCACGTTGGAATCCGGCTGTGAGTATGATCTCTCCGGTTGAATTTGTGCTGCTCTGCCTCAAATCGTAGGATAGTACATTTCTCAATGAGTCGTCGGTGGCAACGCTCTGCAGACGGGCATTGACAAATCCGTTATTTTGTACCAGATAGGTATTTACATTGACTTTCATGTCGGACGAAAGCGCGCTTTGCAGATCTGCTTTTGTTTCGCGCAGGTCGCTGTTGCCGACCATCAGCCGGGGAACATGCGCATTCAGCTGAATAAAGCCGTTGTCTGTCATTTGCACCCTGCCGGCTATGGTAGCCTGTTCCACATTGTAAAACGGCAACGAGAAAGCATATGAAATATCTTCCGTATTTTTTAACAAGACATTGAATTGGAAGTTATTGATCCCCTTTTCGTGTTCAGATTTTTGGGACAGGTTGATGACCGAAGGGAGGTGCGGATGCAACGCTTGCTTTATTTCCTTGCCAATCGTAGAAAAATAATAATCGCCCTGCATCTCCGCCTCGAGGAATGAAGACATCAGTTGCAGCTTTTTCCCCCTCCCCACAGAGTCTGCGAGCGCTTGCAGATAGATGGCACCGGGATTATAAATAAAGCTGCTGTCAACCAACGACACGTTGTCTACCACCAGCGTACCGGTCATCTCGTCGATGGTGGCACCAGCCACATCTCCGTCGATCTGTAAGCTGATGTAAGGATTCTTCCAGTCTGCCATCATCAGGAAAGGTTTCAGCTCAAGCCTGTCAATATTTCCGTTCACGATAAAGCGCATTCCTTCTCCAAAGGTCACATCGCCGTTGAGATCAAACCTGTTTCTTTCGGTATTACTTTGGATATTCGCGGTGACGTTGTTGCCACTGTAGGTACCGTTGTAACTCAGATCGTGATAATAGTAACCCTTGTAAATCAATGACTCAACACTTCCGTCGGATGTAACCGTAACCCCTGCGTCTTTTTTGATAAGCACCTTTGCATTGGCACGCAGGGTGGCATTGCCTACACCGGGTCCTTCTCCAATGATCTGGGCCACCTGCATATTTTCGGCATACACTGGTCCTTCGAATTCCATCTGTTGAAACATGTTTCTTATCCGTCCGATACCGCTTAGCGTTATATCACCCTGTTCAGTACGCACATCACCGTTGTACCGGAAGTTACGCAGTTTACCTCTTGCCTGCATCTGCAGACTGATGTCGCCCAGGCTCCAAAGCTGAACAGGTGACTCAAAAAGTGGGGGGCCTATTCTGATAAAATCCCGCAGATCTTCCTGTGAAACAGTCAGCTGCCGGATATTGGCTTGCAGATCGCTGTTGTCGAAATCGCTGTAATCGGAGATCTCCGCCGACAAGTTGATTTTCGTATCGGATCCATATTGGAATTCAAATTGTTGAAGTATTGCCTGTGGCAATTTTCCTTCCACTTCCGCTTCGAAGGAGACGGTTTTATTCAGGTGATCGAAACGGGGAGTAAAGATGGAGATATCATGTGGATCTACAAGCTCACTCCCTACCTGGAGATAGAATGCTTTTGTCTCCCGGTCGAAACGTGCCTCAGTCACCTTGATCTCAGAGTGATTCAGCGACACGATGAGCTTATCGCTTGTGATGGTTGTTCCTTTTGCCTTGGCTGCAGTTTTCAGGTTGTATAACGTGAGCCCGGCAAGTCGTTCCTGAAAACTGAACAGGCTTATATTGGCCTGCAAATCTTCCAGGCTCAGAAAATCGACTTTCCCTTTGAAGTTCAAATTGTGTATATCGAAATGGGAAGCATTGAACAATCCCGGCGTATGAGGTACCGATTGGATATTGTATTGTAGTCGTCCGTTTTGTAAGATCACTTCGTTTGCCGTAATACGCCAGACTGGTTTCTTCTTCACGATCGTGGTGTCTTTTTCTTTGGCAAAAGCATCAATCAGAAATTGGAAGTTAAACGGATCATCGGGTGAGGGACGATTTGCACGGAGCAGGAAATCCTCGAGGCTCACCTTCTCCACCGATACTTTGTTTCGAAGCAGCTCAAGGGCGTGGATGCGCACACCCAGCCTGGCTATATAAGCGAGGGTATCCTGCTGTTGATCTTCAAGGTATATTCCATTCAGTTCAAGGGTATTGAAAAGACGAAAGCGGATGCCTTCGAGTGACGCCTCGGTGTTGAGGGCCGGTTTTATCTTTTCGAGTGCAAAGTCGGCAGCTCTCTTTTGCACGGTAGGTATGCTAAAGACAATGAAAAGTATAATATTGAACAATATGATACTTATAACAATGATAGCGAGTATACGGGCAATTTTTGCAACCAAGTTATATGAAACAAAACAGGTGAATGATCTTGACTTTTCAACTATGCAATATTACAAAAAAAGGAGCAAAGGCCTTGACGCAGCGAGTATTTTAACCAAAAAATAAGGTTATTTGTTCTTTTTCCACAATAGAGAGCTGTCGCCATAACTGAGGAAGCGGTAATTGTGCTCCAAAGCATAATCGTAAATCTTTTGCCAGTCGTCTCCCACGAAAGCAGCGATCAGTAGCAGCAATGTGCTCTGTGGCTGATGAAAATTGGTAATGATGGCATCGGCATAATGAAACTGGTAGCCCGGTGCAATGATGATCTGGGTATCGGTAATCAATCGCTCTTGTTGGTGCCTATCGAGATAGTCGAGGATATTTTGCAGTGCCTGTGCCGGAGGAATAGGATCGGTTTCTTCATAAGGCTCCCACTGCTTCACGCCCAGCTCCTGAGAAGTAGCATCGGGGTGAACATGCAGCTTCTTTCCGATATAGTACAAGCTCTCCACCGTACGCAGCGAAGTGGTTCCCACCACAATGAGCTTGCTTTTATTGAGAAGCATCTTCTCCACCGTCTCCCGTGAAATAGAGATAAACTCGGTATGCATGACATGACCGGCAATGGTATCTGATTTCACCGGCAGGAATGTACCTGCACCTACATGCAGCGTCACCTCGGTGGTATCCATACCTCTTTCACGAAGTTGCTCCATTACGAGGGGCGTGAAATGAAGTCCGGCCGTGGGTGCAGCAACAGAACCCTCAACACGTGAATAAACGGTTTGGTAGGTTTCATCGTCGCGAGCTTCGGAAGGGCGATTGAGGTAAGGAGGGATGGGTAGCTTTCCGGCATGTTCAAGCAACTCGGAGAAAGTCACGTCGGCGTGATCCCAGGAAAAGCTGACAACACTCTCCCCACACCGGGTATCTTTTTTGACAGCTTGTAGGGTGATGACCGCTCCTTCGTACGGTATTTCCATATACAAAGGTTCTTCTTTCCATCGCTTGGCATTGCCAATCATGCAATTCCAGGCACATTGCTTCCGTTGTTGAAAGTTCACGGCGTAATCGGCTGGCTCATGGGGTGAAAGACAAAAGACCTCGATCTGTGCACCGGTTTCCTTGCGAAACAATAAACGGGCATGAATCACCCGGGTGTTGTTGAAAAGAAGGAGGCTCTCATGTGGTAGCAAATCCGGTAAATCGTTGAACATAAAAGAAGTGAGTTGCGCATCGTGATAGTGCAACAGCTTCGAATTGTCTCTTTGAGGCAGAGGATATTTGGCAATCTTTTCGTCGGGAAGATGATAATTGAAACGGGATATCCGCAACGCTCCGATGTCGTCCTTTTTCATTTTTTACAACCGAAAAAACTATTTTTCGTAATTATTAATGAATTTATTCCGCAAAATTAGTCAACTTTGCAACAGGTAACAAAATAAAATGGCTGTAAGCAGCCCAAGAGCATGAAGAAATTGGAAACAGGCGACAAAGTGCGTTTTCTGAACACCGTGGGAGGTGGGGTTGTAAAAGGCTTCATCAGCAAGCAACTGGTGATTGTTGAGGATGAGCATGGATTCGATCTGCCCATACTCGTTTCGGAATGTGTGCCTGTGGAAACGGCTGATGAAAAGAAACCTGTACCCACACCCCCAAAGCAAACACCTCCACCACCCGAAGTAAAAGTTGATCGTAGCAAAACAGCTGAAGAGACAGCAGAGGGGGAACAAATCACAGCCTGTCTGGCCTTTTTGCCTACCGATGTGAAGCAGCTCTCGAACTCATCTTATGAATGTTATTTTGTGAACGATAGCAACTACCATCTTTTTTTCAACTACATGTGTCGTGAGAACAACACCTGGAAGAGTCGCTACAACGGTTCCATAGAACCCAACACCAAGATCTTTCTGGAGGAGTTCGATAAAACGGTTCTCAATGAAATTGAAAAAGTATCTGTGCAGTTCATCGCCTTCAAGCATGAAAAAGCGTACCGGTTCAAGAATCCCTGTTCGGTGGAATTGCGCATTGACACTGTGAAATTTTACAAACTTCACAGTTTCAGGGAAAACGATTACTTCGAGGATGACGCCTTGCTCTATTATATCATGCAGCAGGACGTACCCGAGCGGGAGTTACTGGTTTCTGCGGGCGACCTGGAGCGTGCGATCAAAGAAAAGGAAGTTGCGGAGAGAAGGCCACGCATTCAACGGATCGAAAAAAAAGAAAAAAATAAACCAATTGAAATTGACCTGCATGCCGACGCATTGCTCGACACCACTGCGGGAATGAACAATGCCGATCTGTTGGAATACCAGCTACAGAAATTTCATGAGGTGATGAAGGAAGAAATTCAACACAAAGGCCAAAAAATTGTGTTTATTCATGGCAAGGGTGATGGCATACTGAAAAATGCCCTCCTCAAAGAATTGAAAACAAAATATCCCACCTGTTATTACCAGGATGCCTCCTTTCAGGAATATGGCTATGGAGCGACCATGGTAACCATCAAGTAATATCATATGATGAAGAAAAATTTCACAATTCTCTTTGCGGCTCTCCTTCTTACAGGTTGCGGCATCATAGACCAGATTGGGGGCGCCATACAGCTCTCACAGAGTGAGTACAAGTATCATTCGCTGACCAACATTCAGCTGGCCGGGATAAACCTGGGCAACGCATCGAGCATCTCTGTTTCCAACCTGGCTTCCATTGCCACAGTGCTGGCCGGCGGCTCCTCGATGCAAACCATACCCTTTAGCATGACGCTCAACATGAATGTCACCAATCCGAACAGCTCTGCCGCCTTCCTCGACGCACTGGATTACACCATACAAGTGAATGACATGGAGTTCGTACAGGGAAAGATGGATATCCCCATCCGCATTGAACCGGGTGAAACCAAGGTGGTGGGCATTCCTGTAAGCGTAGATTTGAAAAGTTTGATGAACCGCTACTCCCAGGAAAGATTAGCTAGCGAGATGAGTGCATTCCTGGGAATCACACCCAAGGAAACATCGGTTTCTGTAAAGTTATGGCCAAAATTAACGGTCGGCGGCACAGTGGTAAAGGTACCAGCTGCCATTCCCGTTGTTTTCAACTTTGGTGGTAAATAAGGGAAATTCCTCTTTTATACCTCTTCAAAGAGGATGCGCGCCCGACAAACGTCGCCTTTTTCTTTTGTTACAATCAGAAAAGCATAATCACCAGGAGCATTCATATGGCGATGCACCTCGCCTGAATCACCAAAAGTGAGTTCTTTCAGAAAATTAATCTCAAACCGGCGGATATGGTGCTTCCGGTAAAAATCGGGCGTAAAGCAGTCGGATAGCCATGCTACATACTGCAGGCTGTTGGCATGGTTGTTCACATCGATGTCACTGTACTTCACCCGGAAGCTGTTTGCCACCTCTCCTGACTGGCTGGGTATGCGCCCGGGCTCACCGATGGGCGTGCTCTCCTGCACGATGTATTGTTGCATCGCAGGAAGTGTATTGAGCGACACGCTGCGCCGCGTTTGCATGTCCATAACCGCCCACGAAGAGGCAGCGTGCCCAATGAGGTTATTTGCCCCATCGAAAATCCGGAAATTTCGGGTGGTAAAGGCGGTCCCAATTTTCTCAATCCAGGTCTCAATAGAAAGTGAATCGCTCTCTGTGGGCATTCTTTTCATGTCGATCACCAAACGTGAGAGCACCCAGGTGAAATTGTCACTCTGCAACTCCAACAGGCCAAAGCCATTTTCATCGGCATTCTTGCCGGCAGTGATCAGCACAAAATTGGTCAGTGAGCTCAGTGAAACCCGCCTGCGAAAATCAATATCCTGTGCCTCTATGTTGTAACTGTATGTTTTCTTTGTACCCATTGTTCCGATTCGTGAACCGCAAAAGTACAAAATAAATGGCTTTTACAGGATTGAATTTTTGACTATCTTTGTTTATGCAATCCATCAAAGAACTTTTCCGCATTGGCAACGGACCCTCGAGCAGTCACACCATGGGTCCCAAAAAGGCAGCGTCTCTTTTTGCCGGAGCACACAACGATGCCGATAGATTCGTGGTCACCCTCTACGGTAGCCTTGCTGCCACTGGGAAGGGGCACCTCACCGATCAAGCCATCCTGGGTTCAATGGAGCCAGTAGCACCCACCACCATTGTATGGCAACCCAAAACATTCCTTCCTTTTCATCCCAATGCATTGATGCTGGAAGCATTCCGCGGCGAGACATGCTACGACGCACAGACGGTTTACAGTGTGGGCGGAGGTGCTCTCTCGGACGGAAAGAAGATCATAGCCCTCTCAGAGAATGAAGGCCGCGACATCTACCCGATGACCACCCTCACCGGGATCATGGAATGGTGTGAGGCCACAGGAAAGAGCTACTGGGAATATGTGGAGGAGTGTGAAGATGCAGATATATGGGACTACCTGGGAGAGGTATGGAACGTGATGAAGGATGCAGTGAAGCGGGGACTCGACAACGAAGGGGTGCTCCCCGGACCGCTCAGCCTCCACCGCAAGGCAGTGAGCTACTTCATCAAAGCAAAGGGATACAAGGCCTCGCTCCAGTCACGCGGACTGGTATTCGCCTATGCATTGGCTGTATCGGAGGAGAATGCTGCGGGGGGAAAAATTGTGACGGCCCCCACCTGCGGCTCTTGTGGCGTGGTACCCTCGGTGCTCTATCATCTGGAGGATATCCGTGGATTCAGCACCAACAGGATGCTGCGTGCCCTGGCCACTGCCGGCCTTTTCGGCAATATCGTGAAGGAAAACGCCTCCATTTCGGGTGCCGAAGTGGGATGCCAGGGTGAGGTGGGTGTAGCTTGTGCCATGGCAGCAGCAGCGGCCAACCAACTCTTCGGAGGCAGTCCGGCACAGATTGAATATGCTGCCGAGATGGGACTGGAACACCATCTGGGAATGACCTGTGATCCGGTATGCGGGCTGGTACAGATTCCCTGTATCGAACGCAACGCCTATGCCGCCGCACGTGCCCTGGATGCCAATCTCTACGCCTCATTTACAGACGGGATCCATCGGGTATCGTTTGATCGTGTGGTGAATGTAATGAAAGAGACGGGACACGACCTTCCCTCACTGTACAAGGAAACAAGTGAAGGGGGACTGGCCAAAGGACACAAATTTGCATAACAAAATACTTTTCTACGTTTTTCACCGTTATATGTTCGGTATTACGTAATCAAACCCTGCCATTTTCCAAATTAAGAAGAACAGAAACCTGAAAATGGTGTAATTGAATGCATCGGATATGATAGACTATATTAAGGGTGAAGTGGTCGAACTGACGCCCACAAACGTCACCATTGAATGCGGAGGCATCGGGTATCAGCTGAATATCTCACTCAACACCTACGGTGCCCTCAACAACAAGCCTGCAGCAAAACTCTACGTGCATGAAGTAATCCGCGATGATGCACATGTTTTATTCGGATTTATGGATAAACATGAGCGGGAACTCTTCCTGCTCCTGATCAGTGTGTCGGGAGTGGGTCCGGGTACTGCACGGGTGATCCTGTCCTCTCTCAGTGCCAAAGAACTGGAGAGCGTGATTACCACAGAAAATGCTGCCGTATTACAATCGGTGAAAGGTATCGGCGCAAAAACGGCACAACGCATCATCGTAGACCTCAAGGACAAGATCAAATTTACCGACGAGAGCGGAACCATACAGCTCCCTGCCAAAGCCGATCTTTCCGAAACAGGCCATGCCGCCGTCTCGGCGCTGGTGATGCTCGGTTTTGTGCAGACAGCCTCGCAAAAAGTGGTTTCAAAAATTATCAAAGAGTCGCCTTCTCTGCCAGTGGAGGGTGTCATCAAAGAAGCATTGAAGAGGTTATAGACAGCGGCTTGATTACGTAATACGTTTTTTTGGTAAAAAAATCGTATAGCTGTTGTTTCTCTGAAAAAATTCATTCACATATTCCTTCTCTTCCTCCTGTTTACCATGAATGGGATGTATCTGATTCATGCCCAGACCAGTTCGTCGGGCATACAAACAGAAGTGCATTATGATCCCCTCTCCGGCCTTTACATCTTCGAAAACAAAATAGCTGGCATCGTGGTGGGTACCCCCTACTCCATGACGTCGCGTGAGTATATGGAATACAGACTGCGCCAGGCACAGACCAACTATTTCAGGAAGCGTAACGCACTCCATGCCGACAGCCTGCAGCCATCTCTCCAGGCCCTATCAAAGCCTATTTATCCTGCCCAAATGCGAAAAAAGAAAGATCGGTCGGAAAACATCTTCGGCCTGGGCGGATTGCGGCTCACCACGCAAGGTTCGGTAGAGATATCAGCAGGCATGAACCGGGATGTCACCGACAACCCGACTCTCCCACAGCGCGCCCGCAAAAGGACCATGTTCGACTTTGACCAACAGATCCAGCTCAATGTGAATGCAAAGGTGGGCGATAAAATAGATTTCGACATCCATTATGACACCGAAGCCACCTTCGACTTTCAGAGCAAGCAGCTCAAACTTGCCTATCAGGGTGATGAGGATGAGATCATCCAGCATATTGAAGCGGGCAACGTGAGTATGCAAAGTAACAACCCACTCATTCAAGCAGGTGCAGCACTTTTCGGAATCAAGTCGGAGCTTCAGTTTGGGAAACTCCGCGTACGCAGCCTCTTTTCACAGCAACAATCGAAGTCGCAAACCATCAACACCCGCGGAGGGATACAGACAACACCTTATGAGTTCTCCGCCGACCAGTATGAAGAGAACAAACATTTCTTTTTGGGATATTGGTTTCGGGAAAAGTATGACGAAGCGCTGGAAAAGATGCCTTACATCCAGTCTGCAGTCTCCATCACCAGAATGGAAGTATGGGTCACCAACAAACGGGGTGATTATGCACAGGCGAGGAACATCGTTGCCTTTGCCGATTTGGGTGAACGGGATCACATACACCACAATGAATGGATGCCACAAGGGGCAGCAGAGGTGCCACACAATCAAGCCAACACGTTGTATGAGCAGCTCACCGGCATCTGGGCGGGAGCGAGAACACCTGGCGAGGCAGCACACGCACTCCCGGGCAGTGTCATCGATGGGGTGGATTATGAGAAGCTGGAGAATGCCCGTCTCCTTGCTCCATCGGAATACACTTTCCAACCTCAACTGGGATACCTCTCACTGAACATGCCACTGCAACCCGATGAGGTGCTCGCGGTAGCATATGAGTTTACGTATCGGGGTGAGGTATATCAAGTTGGGGAGTTTTCAGCAGATGTTGGCGGTGGCAGCACAGGCGCCGGCGGCAGCGAAGCACTTTTCCTGAAGCTGCTCAAGCCGGTGTCGCTATCGCCTAAAGCCCACACCTGGGATCTGATGATGAAGAACATCTACTCCATCGGTCACAGCGCCTACAATGTGCAACGCGATCGGTTCCGGTTACAGATTACCTGGCAAAGCGATACGGCAGGGGTGTATCTGAATTTTCTTCCCGAAAGCGGCCTGCGGGATCAGTTGCTGCTGCAACTGCTGCACCTCGACCGGTTAAACAGTCGGAATGACCCTTCCCCCGATGGCAACTTCGACTTTCTGGAAGGCTATACCGTGGATAACCAAAACGGACTGATTATCTTCCCTGTGGTGGAGCCGTTTGGTTCTTACCTGCGCGAAAAAATTGACAACGATCTCGTTGCAGATAAATATGTTTATCAGGAACTTTATGACTCCACACTGACAATGGCACAACAGCTTCCTGAGAAAAACAAATTCCGTATTAGTGGTGAATACAGGGGCTCCACGGGTTCTGAGATCAACCTCAATGCCATGAACGTTGCCCGGGGATCGGTACGGGTAACCGCCGCAGGGGTGCTACTCACCGAGGGGGTCGATTACACAGTAGACTATCTCTCCGGCACGGTGAACATCATCAATCAGGCCATCCTCTCAGCAGGGACACCCGTGAGTGTCACGCTCGAGAATCAGCAGCTGACACAGATGCAACGGAAAACGCTGATGGGTATCGACCTGCAGTACGATTTCTCTAAGCATCTCTCTCTGGGTACCACTCTGATGCACTATTCCGAAAAGCCGCTCACCATGAAAGCGGCTTTTGGTGATGAATCGGCCAAAAACACCTTGTGGGGGACCCACATGAACTACACAAAACAGTCGTTTCTCCTTACCAACCTCCTCGACAAGCTGCCTTTCGTGGAAGCCACAACACCCTCTCAGCTGACGGCTAATCTTGCTTTCGCACAAATGATTCCGGGTCATTACAAAAACAAATATACTGGCGGCTACTCTTATCTCGATGATTTTGAATCTTCCACCTCAGCCATCGACCTGCGTACACCATATGCCTGGTCGCTCGCGGCCACACCTTATAACAATACCTCCTCCGCTCTTTTCCCGGAGGCATCGCTCTCAAATCACATCGATTATGGAAAGAACAGGGCCCATTTGGCCTGGTTTTACATCGACGGAATCTTTACACGAAGGAACTCCAACCTTACGCCCGCGCACATCAGAAATGATGCCGACCAGCTTTCCGATCACAGGGTGAGAGAGGTCTACGAGCGGGAGATCTTTCCCAACCGGGATGCATTATATGGGCAGCCAGCCACATTGCCCGTATTGAATCTCTCCTTCTACCCGCACGAAAGAGGGCCCTATAACCTCGATACCGATGTCGACGGCAATGGCTTGCTCCACAATCCCCGCCAACGCTGGGGTGGCATCACCCGTCGCATGGAGACCCGCGATTTTGAAGCAGCCAACATCGAGTACATTGAATTCTGGCTGATGGATCCCTTCGTGAATGACACGCTGGGCACATCACAGGGTGGTGACCTCTATTTTAACCTCGGCGAGATATCGGAAGACATCCTCAAAGACGGGAAGAAGTTCTTTGAAAACGGATTACCTGTGAATGAGGATACCACAGCTGTAGGCCTTTCGGTGTGGGGAAAATATTCCAAAAGACAGTCCACCGTATATGGCTTCGACAACTCTCTGGGAATGGAATCACGCAAGTTGCAGGATGTGGGACTGAACGGCCTGAGCAGCGAAGAGGAGAAAACATTTCCCACCTACGCGACTTATCTCGATGAGCTGAAGCCTCGTCTTACGGGAGAAACATTGGCGCGGATGCAGGAGGATGCCCATTCACCGCTCAATGATCCGGCAAACGACAGCTTCCGCCATTACCGCGGTGAAGAACAAGACAGGCAGCAGCTGGGCATCCTAGACCGCTACAAACATTACAACGGTACCGAGGGCAACTCGCTGGCACCGGAAGAGAATGACCCCTATCACAGTGCTTCACGTACCACCCCCGACGTAGAAGATATCGACAACGATCACACGATGAACGGAAATGAATCTTACTTCCAATACAAAGTATCTCTTCGTCATGGAGCCATGGAGGTAGGCTCCAATTTCATCACCGATAAAAGGGAGGTGAGTGTGAAGTTGCGCAATGGAACCGATAGCCCAGTAACATGGTATCAGTTCAGGATACCTCTTCGCGAATATCAGACAAGAATCGGCACCATACAGGGGTTTCACAACATCCGTTTTATGCGGATGTTTCTCACCGGTTTCGAAGAGCCACTGTTTCTACGTTTTGCCACGCTGGAACTGGTGCGCAGTGAATGGAGGAGCTATGACAACGATCTCCTCTCCGGCGGGGCACTCACAGGGAATGGCAGCCTGGAGATATCGGCAGTGAACATCGAAGAGAATGGCAGCAGGACACCGGTCAACTACCTCTTGCCTCCCGGCGTGACACGCATACTGGATCCAGGGCAACCACAACTGCGGCAGGAGAACGAGCAGTCGCTCTCACTGAAGGTGAACCGACTTGACCCGGGCGATTCCCGCACAGTGTACAAAAACAGCCTACACGATCTGCGTCGCTATAAAAGAATGCAGATGTTCGTGCATGCCGAAGCATTGCAGGACGACACAAACACACTGCAGGACGGCGATTTCTCCATCTTCCTGCGAGTGGGGTCGGACTACCGGAACAACTTTTACGAATACGAGATTCCCCTTCGCCTCACCCCCCAAGGGCAATATAGCGCCCACACCTCTTCGGGACAGTTGGCTGTGTGGCCTCTGGAAAACATGTTCGACTTTCCCCTGGAGCTGTTCACCGATCTGAAAATCAGTCGCAATACCGATCAGGCTCACGGGAGCGGAATCGATTATTTCATCCCCTACACGCAGTTTGATCCCGACAAACCGGACAACCGGATAAGCATCGTGGGCAATCCTTCTTTGGCGGAGGTGAAAGTGATGATGATCGGTATCCGGAATAACAGCCGGGAAGAGCGATCGGGAGAGATCTGGGTGAACGAAATGAGGCTGAGTGAGTTTGACGAAAAAGGAGGCTGGGCAGCACAGGGAGATGTGAACCTGGCGCTCTCCGATTTGGGAATGGTTCACTTCTCGGGACGCAAAGAAACTGTCGGATTCGGAGCTCTTGACCAGCGTTTGCAACAACGACGCAACGATGATTATAGCGCACAACATCTCACCATAAACCTGGAACTGGGACGATTTCTTCCCAAGGGAGCAAAGATTACAGCCCCTCTTCATTACGTATGGTCCAGTGAAACTTCGGCCCCACTCTATGATCCATTCAACCAGGATATCTTGTTAAAGGAAACATTGCACAATGCCGGAAATCGAGCCATACGCGATTCATTGAAAAGTGTATCGCTTACCCGCAGCAGCATGCAGAGTCTGAGTCTCCACAATGTGAAGGTAGATCTGAAAAGTAAAAATCCCATGCCTTATGATCCGGCAAACTTCGGCTTCGGCTTTTCAAGGAATGAAGAAAACCACCGCAGACCCGATACCGAATACGCATCGGCAAAAGATTTCTCTTTGCAGGCACATTACAACTACAGCCCAAATGTGAAACCATGGGGAGCTCTCCATTTCAATTACCTGCCCAATAATATCCGGATAAGTAATCTTGTCACACGTCACTATCAGGAAACAAAGCTGCGCGACTTACATACATACCTCTCGTTTAGCAGCGACTTCTATTGGGACCGAAATTTCTCACTTACCTGGGATCTGACGAGAAACCTGCACGCTTCATTTCGTTCTGGCACTGTGGCTGAGATTGAGGAGCCCTACCTGCAGGTCAACAAGGAAATCAATCGAAGTGATTATGAGGCATGGAAAGATTCGGTGATGCAAAGTATCCGTGAATTGGGTAAGCCTCTCCGTTACACGCAAATGACCGACATCACATACTCCCTGCTCTTCGCACAGATAGCCGCCCTGGATTGGATCAGCTCCAGCGCGGCTTACAACGCAGGATACCGATGGGAACGTGGCGCCCTGATTGAGGATGAGAATATGGGCAATTACCTGCAAAACGACCTCTCCTTCACCCTTCAGAGTCGGTTTAATTTGCAATCACTCTATAACAAAATTGCTTTTCTGCGACAGGCAAACAACCTTTCTGACAGAGAATTGCGAGACAATAACCAGACGAACGGATTTGTTGTACACGATGTGACACAATCGCTCGCTCGCGTAATGACGATGGTGCGACAGATAAATGTCAATATCGGTTACAAGACCAGAACCGATCTCCCGGCGTATAATTCCGCTATCGGTGATTTCTTCGGGCAGCAGAAAAGTGCAACCGGTCTTATTCCAGGACTGGGTTTTGCCTTTGGACTGGAAGGCGGAGAAAAGTTTGTCCGGAAAAGTTTGGCCCAAAACCGACTAGTGATCAACGAAGAAAACCTCAGACCGGCCTTCTTCAACCGAACCCAGAATATCCGAGTCGATGCAACTATCGACCCCCTGCCGGGTCTCAGCATCAATCTGCATGCATTGCATGAAAAGAACCAACGCACAGAAATGCAATACATGTTTGAAGGAATGCCCTCTACAGGTGGCGGCAGTTTTGCCATGAGCATCATCTCTTTCTCGTCTGCATTTGAACATGCCACCGCAAGCAACAATTACCATTCCGCGGCTTTTACGCATCTCCAGACATACCGGGAGGAAATAGCCAACCGGGTGCGCACACAATATACAGCGACCCATTATCCATCCAGAGGATTTCTCTCGGAAACCAGCCTCAGCGGAGAGCCCTTTAATCCCACGGTGGGTGATGTACAGCGCAATGCGGCTGATGTGCTCATTCCTTCCTTTCTGGCTGCATACACGGGTAAGGATCCGGCTAAGATCGGTCTTGGCGCCTTTCCCAATGTCTCTTCCATGTTGCCGAACTGGCATGTTACCTACAACATGGCCACTGCGTTTCCTGCACTGCAAACGTACCTCAGATCGCTTACCTTCCACCACCAGTATCTATCACAATACAGAATAGGATCATTTGGCTCCTTTCTGAGCTGGATAGCTGCCGACGACGACAATGAGCTGGGGTTTATTCGCGATGCCGTCTCGGGGGTTCCGCTCCCCTCCTCGCCCTTTGATATTTCTTCTGTAAGCATTGTGGAAAGCTTCAATCCCCTCATCGAGATGAGGAGTGTTTTCCTCAATGACTTGAATCTTGGCTTGCGTCTGAATCGCACACGTACGGTAAATCTGAATCTTTCCTCGGTGCAGATTGTGGAGACAAGCGACAACGACTTGGTTGTGGGACTTGGTTATCGCATCGCTCACTTCGATCACATCATCGGCATCGGTTCACAGAGCAACACAGGGACACGACGCCGTAGTTCATCCGTGCAAGGCGCACAACGTCCTGAGGCAGACAACTCCGCTTCACAATTCAATAACGACCTAAATATCAAACTGGATATATCGCATAAACTTACCCGTACGTTGATTAGAAAAATTGAAAGCGGATTCACACAGGCTATCGGTGGAATACAAACCACATCCATTCGTTTTGCTGCCGATTATGCCTTGAGCAGCACAACAACCCTGCGCGCCTTCTACGACAAGGTCCTCAACAAGCCTCTGGTCTCCTCCGGCACCTACGCTACCGCCAACACAAGTGCAGGAATAAGCCTGCGGTTCAACCTGAACCAATAAATACGTAATCGGAAAGACCGAACAATGAAAATAAGCGAAACAACAACAGGTTTTATTTTAAACAATACTAAAAACAAGCAATTAAGGCTGAATTTATCTTAATATTTGTGATATATGTTGATTTTTTACGCTTTTTTTTAATTTTAAGAGGATATGTTAAACAAAAAAGTCGTTTATTTGTTAAATTAAAGGACAAGACGATCTTTGAAATTTAAAATTGTCACTAAAAACGGAGTAAGTAAAGATGAAAAAATCGACTATTTGGTTGCTTGCACTGGTGATGTTCACTGCGTTTTTTGCGCTGTTGTTCCTGCAGCTCAGGTATATGAGAACAAGCATGGCCATCCGTTCACAACAGTTCGACGAACAGGTAAACAGGAGCCTCTATAATGTGATGAGGGACCTTGAGCAGGATCAGACCCGTGATTATCTGGAACAGGACATGATTGAGTCGGAGAACAGGTATTCGCAGTACAATCAGCCGCAAGGTACACAACACATCACAAGGGAACAAACCACTGCCACCATTACGAAACCCGATGGAAGTGAAACAAGAATTGCGTTGGATATCACACAGCAATCCACCCGTCCACAGGAACAGCGTGAGCAGATATTTTTATCGCCCAACCCGGGCGCTAGTACTATTTCCAAAACGCAGTACGATATGCAGCAGTCATTGTCGAAAAGATACCTGCACGAACGGTCGTTGCTCGATGAAGTAATTTTTAAAATTCTAAATCGGGCAAGCAACGAGCCGATAGAGGAACGTATCGATTTCAACAAGGTGGATCAGTACATACGTTACGAACTGTCTTACAACGGACTGAACGAACCGTTCAGCTTTCAGATTGTGGATTTCAACAACAAGGTGGTATACTCATCGCCCGGTTTCTCCACAAGATATCGGGATGCGGTATACACCCAGATTCTGTTTCCAAATGATCCGCCGGCAAAGTTAAACAGGCTGAGGGTTTATTTCCCGACAAAAAGAAACTATGTGTACAGCGAACTTTCCTTTTTCATACCATCTCTTATATTCACGTTTATCCTGCTGATAACGTTTATATTTACGGTGGCATCGCTATTCAGGCAAAAGCGTTTGTCTGAAATGAAGAATGATTTTATCAACAATATGACGCACGAGCTCAAGACACCTGTCTCGACTATCTCGCTCGCTTCTCAGATGCTCAAGGATGAGTCCATCCTGAAATCGCCCGAGGTATTTAAACATGTCACCGGCGTGATTCATGACGAGACCAAACGATTGAGTTTCCAGGTGGAAAAAGTGTTGCAGATGTCGCTCTTCGACAAACAGAGGACAACCCTGAAGATGAAAGAGATGGACGTAAACGACCTGGTAGTGAACGTGGCCAACACACATGTGCTCAAGGTTGAAAAGCTGGGAGGTACCCTCGATGTGGATCTGCAAGCAGAGCATTCGACAATAAAGGTAGATGAGATGCACTTCACCAATGTCCTTTTCAACATTCTCGACAATGCCTTAAAATACCGTAAGAAGGAGATCCCTCCCGAATTGATGATACGTACCAAAAACGAAGGGAATAAGATCATCATTTCAATTGAGGATAATGGCATCGGCATGAAAAAGGAGGATGCAAAGAAAGTATTTGAACGGTTTTACCGTGTTCATACCGGTAACCGTCATGATGTGAAAGGCTTCGGATTGGGGCTGGCATACGTAAAAAAAATTGTAACTGATGTAAACGGCACCATTCGTGCTGAAAGTGAATTAGGTAAAGGAACAAAATTTATAATTAGTTTACCCGTAATAACAGAAAAATGATATGGAAGAGAAATTAAAAATTTTTTTATGCGAAGATGATGAAAATCTTGGCATGTTGCTGCGAGAATATCTCCAGGCAAAGGGTTTTGATACCGATCTGTTTCCCGATGGAGAGGCCGGTTTCAAAGGATTTGTAAAAACAAAATACGACTTGTGCATTGTCGATGTGATGATGCCCAAGAAAGACGGCGTAACGCTGGTGAAAGAGATCAGAACCATCAATACGGAGATCCCGGTGATCTTCCTCACTGCCAAAAATATGAAAGAGGATGTACTGGAAGGCTTCAAAGCTGGAGCAGACGACTACATCACCAAACCTTTCAGCATGGAAGAACTGGTGCTGCGTATTGAAGCAATCATCCGTCGGGTGAAAGGTAAAAAGAGCAAAGAACAACAAGTGTACAATTTTGGCACGATGACTTTCGACACGCAGAAACAGATTCTGATCATTGGTGATACGCAAACAAAGCTTACTACCAAGGAATCTGAACTGTTATCGCTCCTTTGTTCTCACGCAAATGACATCCTTGAACGCAACCACGCGTTGAAACAGATATGGGAAGAGGATACTTATTTCAATGCACGCAGCATGGACGTGTACATCACCAAACTGCGTAAACTGCTGAAACCCGAACCCAACATCGAGATCATCAACATCCATGGAAAAGGATACAAGCTGATTGTACCCACTGAGGATGAGAATGTAGAAAAATAAGAGAGTCTAACTCAATCTTATAAAAAGCCGTCTCGTAGAGGACGGCTTTTTATTTTTTCAAGAAATAGATGGACCCATTTTTTTGGAAACAAATTTGTAACATGACAATTTAATCCTTACTTTTGCCATGTTAAGATGATTCACAAAAAGAACCCCGGTGATGAAAAATAGTAAAAGAAGCATGGCGAAGTCGCTCAGGCTCATCGCCACAGACAGGCAAAGAACCAACATTCTTCGCGAGTGGGAACAGAAAAGCATTGCATATCTGGTACAAAAAATACCCTCGTGGATAAGTTCTGACGGGCTCACGGCCATTGGTCTTTTCGGCAACCTGATGGTGGCATCCAGTTTTGTGCTGGGGGCTTACTTTGGTCGCTACTGGCTGTTGTTGTCCCTACTAGGCTTCATCATCAACTGGTTCGGTGACTCACTCGACGGCCGTTTAGCTTACTACCGCAATAAACCCCGTAAGTGGTACGGCTTCTCGCTCGACGTCACGGTAGACTGGATTGGAACCATTCTCATTGGTCTGGGATTCACCATTTTTGTGCCCGGCCTGTGGAAATATGCTGGGTTCATGTTCGTGGTGCTATACGGATGGGAGATGATCACTGCGCAGCTCCGTTACAAAATAGGCGGACAGTATTCCATTGACTCGGGCATATTCGGCCCCACAGAAGTGCGCCTGCTTTTAGGTACCATCATCACCATCGAGGTCTTTGTTCCGGGTTCCCTCAAATTTCTTGCCACAGCAGCCTGTCTCTTCCTGCTTGTATCGAATCTTGTGGAAAGCAGGCGGCTCCTCCGATTGGCCGACGAACAGGATAAAGCAGCCCGGGCATTGAAGGAGAAAGAGCACGAATCCCTGCGCAAAGAAAATGCTTGAACCCGTTTTCTGATTATTTGGCAACGGCACTGTTGAAGTTTCGATGCCAAAACATACCTGTTTCAGCCAAAAATGCTACCTTTGTGCAAAACAAAAAAAATGGCATTATCCATGACGGGATACGGCAAAGCGGTAGCTGAGCTCCCCAATAAAAAAGTCACAATTGAAATAAAAACTCTGAACAGCAAGCAATTTGATCTGTTCACCCGTCTTCCACTTATTTACCGAGAGAAGGAAATAGCGTTACGCAACACACTTGCTGGCCGACTGGAACGAGGCAAAGTTGATCTCTCCTTGAATGTGGAGGTGATCTCCAAAGATGTGTCTTCGAAAATTGACCATCAGGTAGTGGCTCAATATCATCGTGAAATCAGCGATATGGCTGCAGAACTCAATATAGCTCCCCCACAGGAGTGGTTCTCGTTGTTGCTGCGTTTGCCTGAAGTGATGAAACAGGAGGCCGACGCATTGGATGAGGGAGAATGGGATACCATTGAAAAGGCAATCATCCAGGCTGTGGATGAAGTGATTGCTTTCCGTAAACAAGAAGGGGAGATGTTAACCCGGGTGTTGACAGAGAAAATACAGCTTATCCGTACACTATTGATAGAAGTGGAACCTTTTGAGACGGAACGCATAGAGACCATCAAAAACCGCATTTATGATGGTTTGCACAACTTGGAGGGAATAGAATACGACAAAAACCGTTTCGAGCAGGAGATGATTTATTATATTGAGAAGCTCGATGTGAACGAGGAGAAGACACGCCTGGCCCATCACCTCGATTACTTTACAGAAACGCTTGCCGACAGTCATTCCCAGGGAAAGAAACTGGGATTTATCGCACAAGAGATCGGGCGTGAAATCAACACACTCGGTTCAAAGTCCAACCAATCGGGCATGCAACGTATCGTGGTACAAATGAAGGATGAGCTGGAGCAGATCAAAGAACAAATTTTAAATATTCTGTAGCAACAGTTTATCAACAAGGGTTTGCTACCTGAACAATTTCATGTATGGCGAAACTAATTATATTTTCAGCTCCCTCCGGTGCGGGTAAGTCCACACTCGTCAGATATCTGCTGGCACAGGGATTGGATCTTCGGTTTTCCATTTCGGCAACCAGCCGTCTACCCCGTGGTGACGAAAAAAATGGGGTAGAATATTTTTTCCTTACACCAGCGGAATTTCGCAAGCGCATCGCCAACAATGAGTTTCTCGAATATGAAGAGGTTTATACCGACAAGTTTTATGGTACACTGAAGAGCGAAGTTGACCGCATTCTCGAAAAAGGCAGCAATGTGGTCTTCGACGTGGATTGCATCGGAGGGTTGAACATCAAGAAATACTACGGCAGACAGGCACTGAGCATCTTCGTGATGCCACCCTCGGTGGAGGTATTGCGTGAGCGGCTTGAGAAAAGGGGTACCGACACGCCGCAGGTGATTGAAAACCGTCTTGCTAAAGCAGAGTATGAAATGAGTTTTGCACCTCAGTTCGATGTGGTGGTGTGTAATGACGATTTCGACCGTGCGAAGGAAGAAACAGTGAAACTGGTCACCCAATTTATTCAATCGTAAGATATGTTACTCAAGAGGGTTTTTATAGGTATTGCAGCACTACTCTTGCCCATTGTGCTGCTTGCGGGAACGTTGCAGAAAGAAACTCGCGTTTATAAAGAGGTGGAGGGCATCCAGTTACAACTCGACTTATACAAAACCGACTCTGCAACCATCCTGCCTCAACCTTGTCTTCTGTTTGTATTTGGCGGGGGATTCAAGGAGGGTAAGCGCGATGCCGCATATTATCTTCCCTATTTTCAATATTTTGCCAACAAAGGTTTTACCGTAGCCTCGATTGATTACCGGTTGGGTATGAAAGGAAAAGAGGCTCCGGGTCTTTTAAATTTTAAACCGCTCCAGCAGGCCATTGAATTGGCTGTGACCGATTTATATGCTGCAACGAATTATCTGCTGAAACATGCCGATGCACTACATATCGACCCTTCACTTATCATCATCAGCGGTTCGAGTGCAGGTGCCATCACGGTACTACAAGCCGATTATATGAAACGCAATAACCATCCTGTGTCGGAGGTGCTACCCGATGACTTCCGGTATGCAGGTGTCATCTCCTTTGCAGGCGGCATATTCAGTACGGAGGGACTCCCTTCTTACGCACAACCACCTGCTCCCACCTTGTTTTTTCACGGCAGTGCCGACAAACTGGTACCCTACGACAATACCCGTTTATTTAAACTGGGCATGTTTGGATCCAAATCACTCACTAAACGATTCAGAAATGAGCGATATCCCCATGTTTTTTATATCATGGAAGGTATTGGCCACGAAGTATCGGAATATCCCATGAGAGAGTTTCTTCCTGAGATAGAAAAATTTATCACCGACTTCGTATTCGACCGCAAACAATGGATGCTGGATGTCCGTTTCAAAGACATGCTCCGCTCATCGGAACCATCCTCTACGCCTGCGAACTATTACAATTGATATGCAGAAATATATCGAGAAATATCTGCTCCCCGTCGCAATGATCCTGGGGATCACTTTTCACAAACAGCTTGCTATTTTTTCACCGGTTATACCCTACCTGCTCTCTCTCATGCTCTTTATTACCTATTGTCGGGTAAGCTGGAGTGACATTAGACTAAACAAATTTCATTTTATCCTCCTAGCCATACAATATTTGGGAAGTGCACTGGTATATCTGGTGCTGAGACCATTTAACGAAATACTGGCTCAGGCCGCCATGATCTGCGTGCTGACAGCTACAGCTACTTCGGCTCCTGTGGTGGCAGGGATCCTTGGGGGAAGCATCTCTGTGACAGCCGCCTACTCCATCATCAGCAATCTTTCCGTGGCATTCATTGCTCCCTTGTTTTTATCAGTCGTGGGGGAAAGCAGCGTGGAGGTCTCCTTTGCCTCTTCCTTTTGGCATATATTGCTGAAGGTGATGCCCATTCTCGTTGTACCCTTCCTGCTGTCTTTCATTTTACAGAAAACCGCTCCCCAAGTCCACAAAAAGATCCGGTCTGCACAAATTATCTCCTTCTACCTTTGGGCAGTCGCGCTCACCGTGGTGATCGGTAATGTGACCCAATATGTTCGTTTGCAGGACGACGGCAACTACACGCTGGAGGTGATCATTGCTGTCTCCTCTCTGCTGATCTGTCTCCTCCAGTTCTTTTTTGGCAGAAAAATTGGCACCCGCTTTGGGTGGACTGTCGCTGGTGGCCAGGGATTAGGGCAAAAAAATACAGTACTGGCTATCTGGCTCACTCAAACATATCTGAATCCATTGGCTACACTCGGACCGGGAGCCTATGTCTTATGGCAAAACCTGGTCAACTCATGGCAGATATGGCGGTATGCGAAGGGAAAAGATAGAAAATTATCCTAAAATTTCATCCATTATACAATTTGTACGTAGTGCCGTTGCACCTGTGCTAACCGGTAGCTCGCCCCGACCATTCAGGTAATTTACGATTTGTTGAATCAGGTAATACTGAATATTTTCTGGATTTGCTTCACTAAACTCTTGAATTCCACTGGCGGACTCCAAAAGGATGGTCGAGAAATCGAATGTGGAAAAGGAAAGTTTTCCCTTTGTACCCACCACATCAATCCGGTCGGTCCGGGTATCTTGCGGAGCAACGAAACTCCAGCTTCCACTTCCCACAATACCAGAATGGAATCTGAAAGCAGCCGCAACGGTATCTTCTACATCATATAAACCTGCCCTATTATCCGAAAAACCTTCTGTCTGCGCAATCTCTCCAAACAGAAAATCAAGCAGATCGAACTGATGGGATGCAAGGTCATAAAAATAACCGGCTCCAGCAATCTCTTTTTTCACCCTCCAGGAAAGATTTTCCCGATCATAATCGGTCGCGTAAGGTGGAATGGCAAAACGTATCTGCACGGTGGAGATTTCACCCAACAAGCCATCGTCAATCAACTGCTTCACTCTGAGAAAATAAGGCAGCGTGCGACGATAATATGCGACAAAGCAAGGAATACCGGTCTCTGCAGAAACCTGGTTCATCCGGCAGCACTCCTCATAAGAGGCCGCCATTGGTTTCTCAACATAGACTGGCTTACCGGCCCTCATGGCAGCAATGGCATGTTCCGCATGGGAACCGGGAGGAGTAGCCACATAAACGGCATTCACCTGCGGATCATTGATCAGATCCGCGGCGTTGTCGTACCATTTCCCGACACCATGTCGACGAGCATAATCTTTCGCTTTGTCTATGTCACGCCGCATCACCGCAACAACATCCGAACCTTCCACCTTGCTGAAGGCTGGTCCGCTTTTCTTTTCCGTCACGTTTCCGCAACCAATAAAGCCCCAGTGTATCATATCTTTGCTACGCGTTATTTGTTCCCTCCGTTCACATTATTCGTGCTGCGCACATTATTCACTCACTTTGTGTGTGTTGCTTGTTCGCTACGCTCACTTTATTTGGCTGACGCTCTTATTTGCTCTGTAAGAAACGCCACCCAATATACCCAATGCCACGAAAGCAGCTGCAATATACAAAAAAACAGCAGCGTTACTATTGGTTTGCCCATAAGAGTGCATCCCACTCAGGAAATAATTCACTCCAAGGAAAGTCATCAGCACGGCAGAGAAAGCAAAGACCGACAGCAGATTGAACCGCCATTCACTCTGCCACTTTTTCACCAGATGGAGGTGGGTGACAATGGAATAGACCACGATGGTAATCAATGCCCAGGTCTCCTTGGGATCCCATCCCCAATAGCGGCCCCATGACTCGTTTGCCCAAATAGCCCCCAGAAAGGTGCCGATGGTCATCAAGGCAAGTCCCACCAACAACGACAGGTTATTGATGATGGTCAGTTCCCTGATACGAATCGACAGAGAGAGATTCTTTTTTGAAAAAGCCATCAGGGAGAGGTTGGTAATCCCGAGTAAAAAGCTGATTCCAAAGAATCCGTATGCCGCCACAATCACCGCCACATGAAACATGAGCCAGGGCGATTTCAATACCGGCACAAGGGTGTTGATTTGTGGATCCATCCAATTGAGGCCGGAGACAAAGAGAATAACTCCTCCGAAAAGAGTCGCCAAAGCCAAGGTGAGGCTATTTTTACGACCAAAGATGAATCCCGCGAGTACCGTAGCCCAAGCTACATAAACCATGGTTTCATAAGAGTTACTCCAGGGTGCATAACCCGAAATATACCACCGTAGGGCCATGCCCGCGGTATGATAAATGAAGAGAGACACGATAAAAACAACCGCTGAAAATATCGCGCTACGCAGCCAATCGCGTCTCTGCCACATTTGCAAGAACGCAAGAATTAAAAGAATCCCACCGAAAATGAAATAACCTGTTCTGGTGCGGCTAAAGATATTCATCTGGTTGTAGCGTACTTCGGCGTCGATCTTTTTGGGTTGTATGAGTGAAGCTTTGTCGTTTTGTTGCTGATAACGAGCAATGTCATCCAGTCGTTCATTGGCTTTGCTCCAGTCGCCATGCTGCAGTGCCAGTCGCACTTCCGACAGATATTGGTTAAAAATACCGGCAATAAACAGTGAGTCCTGGGGATGAAAATCGGAGAGATCATCACCGGGTGCATACCAAGTGTGGGAGGGATCGCCCGGATTTGGGAAAATGCCCGGCATGGCATAATGGATCAGCTGATAGACGATGTGGATGCGCTCATCGAGTTGAATCAAATCCTTCTCTGCTGCTGTTCGTTCGGATGCTGGCCGATGATAGATTTGCTGCAGTTGTGGCAGCAAACGATAATTCCCTTCCTGATCGAAAAAATGGTAATAGGGAGCAACGTCTTTCGGAAGATTATATTGCATGCTGATCTGTTCATTCGGAAGTGCGATAAAAGGCACCTCCATCCACTTCTGCGGTATGGAGAGCAGTCCGAGCAGAAACTGATCGGAAGAGAGAGTGCCGAAAGTCTGTTCTTTGTATATTTTTCGCAGGATCTCGGAGGAGAAGGTATTCATGGGCATGACCCGTCCGTGGAATTGTACCGGCAATGCACCGAACCGGGCTGCATGATCTTCGGGAATTGTAATTTGGTGAAGTGAATCGTCTGGTTCTCCAAAGGCGATGAGCGGAACAAGCAACATGGCAGCAATGAGAGTCAGCTTGCCGGCCTCCTCTCGTGCTTCTCTGAGTTGTCGCCCCAACTTCCTGAAACGGGAATTCGGCATAAAGAACATCAGCAGAAAGCCGAACAATAACAACGCATAACCGCTGTACGTGATGGTACGACCCGCCACATCTTTATTCACCGAAAGAATGGTTCCCAGCTCATCCTCATCATAGGAAGCCTGAAAGAAACGATATCCTTTCAGATCCAGCACATTGTTCATGAATATCTTTGTTTTGCGCACGTCCCCATCGATATGCACCTGCAGATCGCTCTCATAGGAAGAGGGACTCTGAGATCCGGGATAGCGGTGCAGCCTGAAATCGATAAGTTCCAGCACAAAAGGCATTTTTTCTGTTTTGACTCCCCTCGAGGTGTGCATCACCATTTCATCGGTACGCTCTCCTTCACGGATGTGTACTTGTCCTTCCTTGCCAAACAGAAATGTGGTGAGCGCTCCACCCATTATCACAATGAGGGCAAGATGCACCACAATCATTGCCCACTTCCTGCGTTTGATATAGTTGTAGCGGACGAACACCAGGAGGAAATTGATCACCAGCAGAAACTGCAAGAGGATAAACAGCGGTGAGTAATATACCAGCATTTTTGCTGCCTCAGTATTCATCTGTTTCTCCACAAGTGTTGCTGTTGCCAATCCGGTTGCGTACAGAAGCAATAGTACGATGCTGGTCTTGTAGGAGGAGAGGGCATTTATTAACTTATCCATCAGTCGATTTATATTCTCAGTTTTGCCTTTTTTATGGACTAAAATGAGCGAAAGAAATTCATCCTTCGCTCATTTTACGATATAAAGTTCAGTAGGAATAAAGTGTTCAAGCTTCTTCCCATTGTTTGCGAAGCAGTTCCAGGGCAGCGGGCACTACGACGGCGCGTTCGCCCTGACAGCCGCACTCAAAGCTGACATACTTGTCGTACCCCAGCATCTTAAGGCCTTTGAATCCATTTACGTAATTGTCGGCTTCACCATCTTCTCCGGGCATGCTGCGACGCTTGCGGCTCGCTACATGCACATGCTGCAGATGTTCACCTGCGGAGATAAATGCCCCCTTGTCGGAGTTTTCCTCCCAGGTCATGTGCCAAAAATCGCCCATGCATTTCACACCCGGATTGTTGATGTCCCGACAGATGGAAGCTGCATCGCCCACCTGTCGAAGGTAGAAAGCTTCCTTGCGATTCAGCGGCTCCAGGATAACAGTCGTGCCATGCTTTTGTGCCAGCGTTCCCATCTCATTGAACTGCTCACAAAGGAAGTCGCGTGTTGCCTGCGTGTGTGGCATCACCGGCACCTGGTTGTTAAAGGCAGGAACAATGATCACGCCTGTAGAACCAAATTCACCGGCGGCAATGATTAACTCGGCCATCGAATCGCGACACTGCTTACGAATAGCAGGATCGGTGGAAAGAATAAATCCGTCGAATCCGGCACACACAGCACTCACTTTGATGTTTCGTCCTTTGAGGGCATCTTTGAATTCCTGTTTCCGTTCGAGTAAAGGCTTTCCATGCGGTTCAAAGCCTACCACACCATGTGCTTCCATAAAATCGAACTTCTCCTTCAGGCTGGCACCGGGAGCGGTGCCTTCCTGAAAAGAGATGTTTAATTTCACCTTACCGGGAGCTTTTTCCTTCTTCGGACTGGCAGAAGCCACAGAATTACTACCTCCAATTGCGAGGGCAGCAGTACCGGCGAGAGTGGTCTGAATAAATTTTCTTCTGTCGATTGTCATAACGAGGTTGTTATTTGGCGCTTCCCGGTACAGGAACCGTAAATCCGGACATATCCATTTTGCCGATATTCATGTCGGCCGGGGTATAATCCAACGGTGAGGCGGTCACTGCGTCCCAGGTAGTTTCTTGTCCTGTGTAGGCCGACTCACGGCCCATGATGGCTGCCATATTGGAAACCGCTGTTTCTGAAGCCTGTTCAATGGGTTTGTTGCTACGGATGCAGTTAACCAGATTCACATGTTCCAGTGTATATGGATCGGTCTGCTGGAAACTGGTTTTCTCTGCTTCACCATCATATTGCCAGATCACGTTGCCAGCCAGATCCTTGATGACATGTCCGCCATTGCTCGACCAAGAACCTTTGGTGCCTTGGATGAACTCGCTCACATTGTTGGCGCAGCCATCAATCTGACGACACATGCTGTGCAGGTGGATGCCGTTCTCCATGGTGAAGTCGATGCTGAAATTATCATACTGATCTCCGGTCACACGACGTTGGCGTGAACCGAATCCCACGGCGCTCACCGGCTTCAGGCCCGAGAACCAGGTGAAGACATCGATGTTGTGTACATGCTGTTCTACAATATGATCGCCAGAGAGCCATTTCCAGTTCACCCAGTCGCGTACCATAAATTCAAAATCACTCCACTGTGGTTGACGTTCGCGATACCAGAGCATACTTTGGTTCCAGTATACTACTCCGCCTGTGATCTCGCCTATGGCACCGTTCATGATTTGCTTATAAGACTCTACATAACTGCGTTGGTGGTGGCGCTGTGTACCGGTAACTACGCAGAGGTTTTTTGCCTGAGCTTGTTTGGCCGCTGCCACGATTGTACGGTATCCGGCTGCATCCACACAAATAGGTTTTTCCAAAAAGCAGTGTTTGTTCTTTTCAACTGCATATTTGAAATGCTCGGCACGGAAGAAAGGAGGAGTGGCACAGATAAGAATATCAATATCACTATCGATCACCTGTTTGTATGCATCCAGACCCACGAAACGTTTCTCAGCGGGAATATCTATATTTTTGTCCGCTTTCAGTTTATCGGCCAGTCCATCGACCTTGTCCTGGAATACGTCTCCCAGCGCTACGATGGTGACACCATTGGCAGAATTCAGAAAGTTGATGGCAGCACCCGATCCACGTCCGCCACAGCCTACCACACCTGCTTTCAGTTCTTTGCCGTCCGCAGCCAAATCAGGAAGTTCGGGAATGTAATAGCTTCCCGGCTCTTTCAAGGGGGTGTTGGCACTTTTACCCTTTTCTGATCCGCTACAGGAGGTCAACAATCCTGCAGAGCCTGTTCCGATAACTCCTACTGCCCCGGCTACAGCTGAGGCTTTCAGAAACGATCTTCTGGTTACATTGTTTTCTTTTTTCATCTTTCTTTGTTTTAGGATATTGTATATGATTAAAAGTTGTATTGTCAATAAATCCGCTTTCGCAGTCAACCGTCATTTGTTGGTTTTATATCCAGCACCTTATCGATTAACGTGCTATCAGCGAGTCACCCGGCTCGCATACCACACGAAAACCGATCCCTTTGATATCGGAATACCACCAGATGCTCTTGGGCTGCTGCGGGTCGGTCTTGAGCCACGCCTCGTGATGTGTATGCGCCCGGGCAGCACTCCGCACTTCGGAAGCATCGGAAACATAACTACCGCCACGGATCACCCACTCATCTCCCTGCGTAACTACCGGATCGCGTGTAACACCCGATCGTTTGCTGTATGCTTCGGGGTCATATTTGTCGGCCGTGTATTCCATCACATTTCCCAGCATGTTCTTTAACCCGTAAGGATTTGCTAAAACAACAGCAGGTGGTTGTGTACGGCTATCGCTGTTCATGTCATAGACAACATAGGAACTGATGCTGTCGGTTTTCGGTTTAAAAATATTACGCATGAATCCGTGTGCAGAAAAATCCTTTGGGCTACCTGGAAAGAAATAGGCTGTTTGCTTGCCAGCGCGTGCGGCATATTCCCATTCAGCCTCGGTAGGCAAACGATATTTCTTTCCTGTTTTTGCTGATAACCACTGACAGAATGTCTCTGCGGCATAGTGTGTCATCGTGATGGCTGGGCGGTCGCCCTGTCCCCATCCCTGATCGGGATAACCGAAAGGAGGTGTGGGTCCTGAAATGGCATCCACACCGAGTGCGGTAAGGTTATTCTCATAAACTGTCTCCGGGGGCGTACGTCCCTCGCTCATGGTCTCGGCATAAAATGACCAATATTGATCCCAGGTGGTTTCGAGTTCTGCCATAAAGAAAGGAGTGACTGCCACCTCATGCTGCGGCGATTCATCCGGGTTACGGAAAGGTTCCTTGTCCGGGCTTCCCATGCTGAATGTTCCTCCAGGTATTGCCCTCATCAGGAATGATATGGCTGTGCCGGGTATCTGTTCCCGATAGTCGGCAAAAGCAGTCACGGCAGTAGGTTCTTTAAAATAGAGACTGGTATCCACAGCATACGATCCTCCCATTCCCGGGATACCCATCATCTGACCGTGGGCATAATTGGGATTGTAGTGTCCCACATCGAGATGGCAACTGATGCACTGCAGATCGAGTTTTTCAGCATTCTCTTCGTAATAGAGGTGCGCGGTGATGCCATCATCGGTAATCCCCTCGGGAAAAAGATTCTGGTGACATTTTACACAGGATTTGTTGGGAATGTATTTCACTGCATTTTCCAGCTCTGACTTTCTATCCCAGTTGAAATCGGTACTGTCTTTGGTAAGATATCCCCACACATCACGTGCACCTAATGCCAACTTAGCTGTGTAATGTTCCCAGGTGTTGTCTTTAGGGGGAAGGTGACAATCCACGCAATTAACCATTACGCCACTCCCATTATTCACATGAGTAGAAATTTTCCAGCTCTCTTCCGCATGAGGATGAACATGACACATCATGCACGATTCGTTGGTGGAGAAATAAACGGAAGTCTGGTACAAAGCTGCCACAAGCACAATTCCTATGATGATTCCTGATAACAAAATAAGGCCTCTTCGTCCGTGCTTTTTTTTGCCAGGCCTCCTATTTCTTTTTGAAAATCTCGACATTATTTTTTCTGATAAGAGAAATTAAACTATAGCTTCTATCTATATTAAAGGGTGTTTTGCCTATAAAAGTACGAAATTTTGTGATAAATAAAAAGATAAATAGATTAAATGCTTTTTTGGAGACAAGAGACCATGCATTTACTCCCGCTTAACATTCATATACGCTGTTCCGGAAAAAAATGTTATTTTTGTAAAACAAGAAGATAGACACAACTCACATAACTTAAATAAAACATCATGCACATGAAATTATTGTTTACACTCTTTTGCACCATGCTGTTCATGACAAGTACATTATTAGGGCAGGAAGTTCCGGAGTGGGAAAACCCGGAAATATTTGCAGTTAATCAGGAGAAGACCCGATCCACTGCAATTCCTTATGCCGATGAACAGGCCGCCCTGCAGGATAACTATGGCGAATCTCCCTATTTTCAATCATTGAATGGAAAATGGAAATTCCACTGGGTTCCCAGGGTGGCTGAAGTACCGGCTGGATTTTTCAGCGAGGATTTTAACGACAAGGAGTGGGTCGACATGCCGGTTCCGGGGAACTGGGAATTTAACGGTTACGGGATCCCGATGTATGTGAACATCGGATTTGGCTTTTCGGCGCGTCCACCCCACATCGACCGGAACAACTCTCCGGTGGGTACCTACCGCCATACTTTCACCATTCCTGAAAACTGGGATGGCAGACGCACCTTCCTTCATTTCGAAGGAGGCACCAACTTCATGGTTGTCTATGTAAACGGTCGGAAGGTCGGCCTCAACAAGAACGACAAGAGCCCGGCCGAATATGACATTACCCCCTATGTTCGCTCAGGAGAGAATCTACTGGCTTGTCAGGTACACAAGTTCAGCGACGGCTCTTATCTGGAGGATCAGGACAAATGGCGTTTGGGTGGCATCAATCGCAATGTATATCTCTATAGTACGGCCGATACCCGCATCAGGGACTTCTTTGCCCATCCCGGACTGGACAAGAATTACCGCCACGGGTTGTTCAATATGGAAGTGACGCTGAAAAACTACAGTGACCAACCCAAAAGCAGGGTATTGGATATCTCTATTCTGGACAGCCAGGGAAAATCGGTTTTCAAAAAATCAGAACGTACTCAAATTACCGCTTCGCAGGAGGAGGAGATCACACTTTCAGGCAAAGTTTCCAATCCTGCAAAATGGACTGCCGAAACGCCCAATCTCTATACCCTGTTGCTGACACTGAAAGATGAACGTGGTAAAGTAATCGAGTCTACCTCGTCCAAAATTGGTTTCCGTAACGTAGAGATCATCGACGGACAACTCCTGGTGAACGGGAAAAAGGTGATGATCAAGGGGGTAAACCTTCATGAGTTTAACACAAATGCCGGTAATGTGGTGAATGAGGAGATCATGATGCGCAACATAAAACTGATGAAAGAACTCAATATCAACGCAGTACGTACATCCCATTATCCACAGCAACCCTTGTGGTACAAGCTTTGCGACCAATATGGAATCTACCTGGTAGACGAAGCAAACCTGGAATCACACGGATTGGGTTATGGCCCCGACAATGTGTCGAACTTTCCCGAGTGGAAAGCACAACACATGGACAGGATGATCCGACTGGTTGAAAGGGATAAAAATCACCCCTCTGTGATAATCTGGTCTCTCGGTAACGAGGCCAGCAATGGAAAAGCATTCTTCGCGATGTATGACTGGGCAAAGGAGCGCGATCCAAATCGCCCTGTACAGTATGAGCAGGCCCATCAGCGCGACAGGAATACCGACATCATTGCCCCCATGTATCCCTCCTGGGAGGACATGAAGCGGGATGCGGCCAAAGACCTGGGACGTCCATATATCATGTGCGAATATGCACACGCCATGGGTAACAGCATGGGTAATTTCCAGGACTACTGGGATCTGATGCGGAGCAGCAAGAACATGCAGGGTGGCTATATCTGGGAATGGTACAACCACGGCTACCCCTCTCACGATGAACAGGGACGCTTTTACTGGGCATACGGTGGCGACCTCAAAGGATACAATCTTCCCAACGACGGCAACTTCTGCATGGATGGCGTCATCACGCCCGACCAGCAATATATGCCGCACACTTACATTGTAAAGAAGGTGTATCAAAACATCCTTTTTGAAGCTAAAGACCTGAATAAGGGCCTTGTCACGGTCATCAATGACTATAAATTCATTCCCTTAACCCGTGATTCACATGACTACAAATGGGTCCTGTTGAAAAACGGGGAGAAGTTCTCTGAAGGCAGTTTCAGCGTGGAAGTAGCAGCCGACTCCCGCAAAGATGTTCAGCTTGATCTGCCAGCACTGAAAACAGAAGCAGGTACCGAATATTATCTCCAGCTGTTTGCCTACGACAAAAAAGGCAACCAGTTTATTGAACCGGGATTTGAAGTGGCCAAAGAGGAGTTTCCGCTGGAGATCAACCAATATTTTACAGCAGGAAGCAGACAGGGATCACTCAATAAAAACATTCAGGCAGAGATTGCCACCATCACCTCGGGAAATGTAGAATATGTTTTCTCATTGAAGGATGGCCGTTCATTGTTAAGTATGAAATCGGCCGGCAGGAATGTTTTCGGGGAACTTCCCCGCCTCAATTTCTGGCGGGCACCGTTGGACAATGATTTCGGTTCCGGAGAGCAATATCGCCTGCGTTTATGGGATGCAGCCGGACACAACGTGATTTATACCTATCGGGGCACGGAAGAGAAAGAGAATGGTATCTCCTTCGCTTATCGTGCAAAGCTCAGAGGAATTGAAGCCTTCGTGGATATTCTCTACACGGTGAACAACGACGGCAGCCTGACTACAGACCTGCATTATCAGGCCCAGAGCGATGAACTACCGGAGATGATGCGATTTGGCATGCTGATGGTTTTACCCAAACAACTCAATCAGTTCAGCTGGTACGGGCGGGGTCCGCGTGAGAACTACATTGACCGGCACGACGATACCTTCATAGGTGTCTGGAAAGGGCTTGTGGAAGAACAGGCTTATACGTATTACCGTCCACAGGAGACAGGCAACAAAACCGATGTACGCTGGCTCACACTAACCAATGAGGAGGGCAGCGGTATCCGTGTGGATGGTGCGCAGCCACTGTCGGTCAGCGCTACCAACCACCGACCCGAAGATCTGGATCCCGGCATGACCAAGAAACAGCAGCACTGGTCGGATATCATTCCCCGCAACGAGACCGTACTCTGCGTGGATCTCTTCCAGCGAGGCGTGGCAGGTTTAAATTCATGGGGAGCCAAGCCCCTTGATCAGTACAGGTTTTCAGACAAAGAATACCGCTATAGCTTCACCATCAGCGCGATGGGTAAATAACCACACACGATATTATGCGCAAGAGACTGCCTCAATTATGGGGCAGTCTCTTTTTTTACAATATTGAAAAACAAGATATTCACCTTTCTATCAACGGAAAATGGCCTTTATGCATAAAGGTTATTCACTTGTAGACACCCCATTTTTGATTTTTGAATGATTCTTTGAGTTGTTTTATTCGCGTTGTTTTCTTCGCTTGGTATAGATCTCTTTTCGGAACATGACTGGTAAAATGCAGTTTATTGTATTCCTTTGATCCACTTTCGTGCTTCCTCAATCATGGTGTCTTTGTTTTTTTCCTTGTCGACATCTTTCATACTGACGTAGATATCGGGTTCCACCCCGAACTCAATGTGTTCTTTCTCGGCATTGAACATGGGAGATGCGGAGAAACGAATGGACCACCCGTTGGGCAATTCCGAAGTAAAAGGCAATCCGCTGCCACCACCCGTTTTATCGCCCATCACCAGCACGTTGGGAGCATACTTCATGATACTGACAAACTCGTTGGTGGCACTGTAGCATCCCCGGTTGGTGAGCACGACCACCGGCTTCTGGTAGCGCACACGATCGGAGCTTTCCACATACTTGGGAAATAATGGAGAAAAATCGTCGTGCCCCGGTCCTACTTTATGGGAGATATAACCAATAAGAGTGCGCTCATTGAAAAAACGGCTGGTGATGCGTTCCACGTTGGTCAGATTCCCCCCACCGTTGTTTCTTACGTCGATGATGAGGCCATGACAGATGGCCATCCTGCTTAAGATCTGATCGAGGCTACTCTCTCCCACATCGTTTGAAAAGCTGCCATAATAAAGATAACCCACATTATCTTCCTGAATCTTGTATCGCATACTGGATGCAATACCGAAATCCTTTCCCAGATAATATTTCTGAATGGTTGGATCGAAGTTCACCGGGTAGTCGTCCTGCCATTGCCAGTAACGGGTAATATCGTGTGCTGCGGCCAGATTCACATGTCCGTCTTTCAGCTCCGCAAGCATTTCTCCCATCAGTTTAAAGAGAGCGTCGCTGCTCATATCCGACGTGATACGGGCACTGTATTCCGCATAAACTGCATCCCAGTCGATCTCTTTATAGTCGAAGAAACAATAATTCCGATCAAGAATCGTCCACAGGGCATCAAAATTGCCCCGTGGATGATTATCAAATTGCATCTCCGTCAACTCGCAAGCAGGCAAGAAGAGAAATAGCAACAAAAGCAGACCGGATCGTTTCTTCCACTTCATGAGATCAATAAATTTCATCTCCCTTGTAATATAAAGAGGAGATGGGGTTACTCACGACGAAATATCACGTTAAACGCATGGGATCTTGTCGACTCTCCTCTGGTGTCGTCCCCCTTCAAAGGAGGTATTCAGGAAAGTAACAAGGATCTCATAAATCTCTTCATCGTTGAGAAAACGACCTGGAAGAGAGAGGATGTTGGCATCGTTGTGTGCCCGTGCGTAATATGCAATTTCCGGATTCCAGCACAATGCACCCCGTATTCCCTGGTGCTTGTTCACCGTCATGTTGATGCCATTTCCGGAACCGCATATGGCGATTCCGGGATAGCATTCGCCGCTTTCAACAGCCGCAGCAAGGGGGTGTGCATAGTCGGGATAATCGGTACTTTCCAAAGAATAGGTTCCAAAATCCTTATAAGGAATACCTTGCTCTTCGAGTTTTTTGATGATCATCTGTTTTTTGTCAAAACCGGCATGATCAGATCCAATCCCGATGGGTTTTTCTGAATGGTCGAATAGCGACATATCAATCGTTTTTTTGATTACAATATTTTTTTTACCTGTTCATATACATTTTTAGCAGTATATCCCAGTTTTTCGTCGAGTACCTGGTAAGGTGCAGAGAAACCAAAGGAGTTCAAGCCCCACACCGAGCCGTCGGCGCCAACAAGTCCTTCTAGCGTAACGGGCAAACCTGCGGTCATACCAAATTTCTTTTTGCCTTTTGGCAGTACCGATTGCTGGTATTCGGCCGATTGAGCCCGGAACAGTCCTTCGGAGGGAACAGAGACGATGCGTACTTTCACTCCGTCGGCACGCAGCAGGGCAGCGCCCTCCACCAGTGTGGCGACTTCCGATCCCGAAGCCAATAGAATTACATCGTAGTTGTCTTCATCCTCCACAACATAGGCACCCTTATTGGCCTGTAGTGCTTCCTGGAAGCGTGATTCTGCGGCAGGAAGATCTTTGATATTCTGACGGGATAGAATCAGTCCGGTGGGAGTATGTTTGTTTTCGAGAGCCATTTTCCAGGCGACTGTCGTTTCGTTTGCATCGGCAGGGCGAAGAACCAGCATGGAGTTTTGTCCGTGGTGATTTTGCAATTTCTCCAGCAGTCTGATCTGTGCTTCCTGCTCTACAGGTTGGTGTGTAGGGCCATCCTCACCTACGCGGAATGCATCGTGTGTCCAGATAAAAATAACCGGCGTTTCCATCAGTGCAGCCACGCGAATCGAGGGTTTCATATAATCGGAGAAGGCGAAGAAAGTACCACAAGCCGGTATCACACCACCATGAAGGCTCATTCCAATGCAGAGACACGACATGGTAAATTCGGAAACACCTGCCTGCAGGAAGGAACCGGAGAAGTCTCCCTTTTTGAATGCCTTGGTATGTTTCAAAAAGCCGTCCGTCTTGTCGGAGTTGGAGAGGTCGGCAGAAGCTACCACCATATTCTCTACCTGCTGCGCCAGTACACCCAACACAGTGGCAGAAGCAGCACGTGTGGCACTGCCCGATTTCTGCTGTATGGCTGCCCAGTCGATCTCGGGCAGTTCACGCGAGAACCATTTTTGTCTCTTTACGGCCAATTCGGGATTTTGTTTTTCCCATTCCATTTCTTTTGCCCTCTTTTTGGCTGCAATTTCCTTCAGTTCCTGCATTCTTTTTTCATAAAGTTGCTTTGCTTCTGGGAAGATTACAAAAGGATCTGCAGGATCGCCGCCCAGATTTTTGATTGTCTGAGCGAAATCGGCTCCGGCAGCGCTGAGTGGTTGCCCGTGCGTAGACACCTGGCATTCAAACGAAGTGCAGTCCGCAGCCAGTGCACCGCGTCCCATAATGGTTTTGCCAATAATGAGGGTAGGTTTCTCTTTTTCAGCTTTGGCTTCTGTGAGTGCCTTGCGAATTTCCTCTACGTTGTTACCGTCTATGGTAATTACTTTCCAGTTCCAGGCCTGATATTTTTTCGCAACGTCTTCACTGGTCACTTCGGAGGTGGTAGTGGAGAGTTGTATGGAATTGGAGTCGTAAAACATAATCAGATTGCTCAAGCCAAGGTGTCCGGCAATGCGCCCCACGCCCTGTGATATCTCTTCCTGAATACCTCCATCGGAAATAAAGGTGTAGATGGTATGGTTCACCACCTCTCCGAGTCTTGCCTGCAGGAATCTGGCTGCCAAAGCAGCACCGGTTGCAAAGGCATGTCCCTGCCCCAGGGGTCCGGAAGTATTCTCTATACCCCGGTTCAAATCTATTTCAGGATGTCCTGGTGTGGGACTGCCCCACTGCCGGAATTCCTTCAGTTCGTCCAACGAAAATTTACCACTTAAACAAAGCACTGAATAGAGCATGGGCGACATGTGTCCCGGATCGAGGAAAAACCTGTCCCGTGATTCCCATGTAGGATCTTCGGGATCGTACTCCAAAAATTCTGAGAACAGGACATTGATGAAATCTGCTCCCCCCATGGCACCTCCGGGATGTCCCGATTTAGCCTTTTCTACCATCGACGCCGAAAGTATTCTGATGTTATCGGCCACTTTGTCCATAATTGCTTTTTCGTTCATAAGTTATTGGAAATATACCTTTTATATTGTTATAAATTAAATTTTATCCACAATTAACGCTCAAACTAATTATTACAAAGATAACGATTTTTTGAAACTATCAACCTTACAAGAATGATATGTTTGTTCTATTTTATGACATAATTATGTCATGCTTTATTCAATTTCTTTGTTCAGTACTCTTTTTACACAGAATGTTGCGATTAAATTGTTACTTTTACACTCCAGAAACAAGCAGAAAATAGATGCAAGACTAAAACCGGAGGCAGTCACTAAAAGCCGAACCACTGACGGAAATAACATTCATTTAAAAATCGGATAGCAGAACGCTGATTGCGATATTAAAAAACCCATGAGTTTAAGCAACAACAAAATAAAACAGATTCGGTCGCTCAAAGAGAAGAAATTTCGTGATGAACGCGGAACCTTCATCGCCGAAGGAGCAAAGCTTGTTTTCGATTTGCTGAATACCTGCCGCTGTCAGCTTATTGCGGCACTACCGGAGGTATTGTCTGCACATCCCGGTATAAGAGCAGAAGAAGTGGTGGAGGCAAGCGAGACGGAACTCAGGAAGGCAACGCTGCTGGCAACAGCCCCTCAGATCATCGGTGTTTTTTATCAACCCGAAAACAATCTCGAAGAAATTCAACCCGAGAGAAAGTTATATCTTGCGCTCGACGGCATTCAGGACCCGGGGAATATGGGTACCATCGTCCGTATTGCCGACTGGTTTGGCATCGATCACCTTGTCTGTTCACCCGACACCGTCGATCTGTTTAACCCCAAAACGGTACAAGCTACCATGGGCGCTATCGCCCGTGTAAGAGTCAGCTACACCGACATCGTCTCTTTTTTACGGAAACATCAACACCTGCCCCTGTATGGCACTTTCCTGGATGGAGAAAATATCTATGCCGATCAGCTTTCGACACATGGCATCATCGTGATGGGCAGCGAGGGCAAAGGCATCAGACCCGACACCGCGGCAGAAATTAACCGGCGACTGCTTATTCCCAATTTCCCTTTGAACCGCACGACTTCCGAATCATTGAATGTTGCCGCTGCCACGGCTATTGTCTGCGCGGAGTTCCGTCGGCGAATGCATGGAATCTAAAAAAAAGGACAAAAAAAAATCACCTATTTATAAAACAGGTGATTACCTAAAACAAATCTAAAGAGAATAAAAAACCTCATTATCATGAGATCAGGGTGGAAAACGGGGCTCGAACCCGCGACCTTCGGAACCACAATCCGACGCTCTAACCAACTGAGCTACAACCACCGTATTGTAATCGGGTGCAAAGATAGCACATTTTTTATCATTTCCCATCGCCTTGCACCTGTTTTTTTAAAAAAAATGTCGCACTGGGCGTCATCTGCATAAAAAATAGTATATTTGACGTTACTATTGAATAAAAAACCAGCTCATGGGGACTAAAAGAATCAAATTATCCATCCTGGGAATCTCCTTTAGCCAGGTACAGGCAGGAGCATATGCACTGATCTTTGCCGAAGAAAACGGCGTCCGGCGCCTGCCCATCGTCATAGGTACTCCCGAGGCCCAATCCATTGCCATCGTCATGGAAGGGATCACACCACCACGACCGCTGTCACACGATCTGATCTGTTCAATCTGGGAACAACTTGGCATAAAGCTGGTTGAAGTCCTGATTTACAAATTTGAGGATGGCGCTTTTTTTGCTGAACTCTTATTGTGTCAAAATGATAAAGAGTATCGAATCGACTCCCGCACTTCCGATGCAGTAGCTCTGGCCATACGCACTCATTCACCCATTTACACCACGGAAGAGATCATGAGAAATATGGCCATTGTCTTCGATGAACAATCTCCTCCAAGCTCTCCAGAACCTTTCACTCAGCATGAGAGGGAGCAGGACGAAGAGGAATTATCGAATGTCAAGCTCGAGGCCCTCAAGCATCGACTCACGGATGCCGTGAAGGAGGAGAATTACGAGCTGGCTACACGTTTGCGCGACGAGATCAACCGCAGAGAGAACAAATCGTGAAAGAAAACGGTATGTCAGACACGATCTTTTATGCTCCTTACATTGCACAGACTGCGCAGTTGCCAGAGCAGGAGTCGCAACACTGCGTCAAAGTCTTGCGGATGCGTGAAGGAGAAAAATTGACGGTGACCGACGGACAGGGTTTCTTCTACGATTGCACCCTTGTGGAAGCACACCCCAAGCGTTGTAGCCTGCGCATTGAACAGCGTACAGCGATCGACAAGAAGGGGTTCGATCTTCAAATAGCCTTCGCACCCACCAAGCAGATGGATAGAAACGAATGGTTTGTGGAGAAGGCAGTGGAAATAGGAATCGATCATTTCATCCCTCTTTTAAGCAGTTACTCCGAACGGAGAGAACTCAAGAAAGAGCGTTTGGAGAAAATAGCCATTTCGGCTATGAAACAGTCGCAACAAGCTTACCTACCCGAGATAGAGGAACTGGTGCGCTTTGCAGATTGCGTGACAAGGCCTTTCGAAGGGAGGAAATTTATTGCCCACTGCCACGATCTGCCGAAAAAGCCGCTGGCGCAAACATACCGAAAAGGAGAGAATGCACTGATACTGGTCGGCCCGGAAGGTGACTTCAGCGAAGAAGAGGTCGGAAATGCCGTTGCAAACGGATTTGAGCCTGTGAGCCTGGGAGAAACAAGGCTTCGCACCGAGACCGCCTGTCTGGTGGCTACACATACCATCCATGTCATTAACAACCAATCATAAGCTTCACACAATGAAAAGAATATTTTTCTCCATTTCACTTCTGCTGATGCTCTTTTGCATCGGTTGCAGCGGCAATACCCAAAAGGAGCTGCCACGCATTGCCATTGCCGGCATTGCCATTGAGTCGAGTACCTTTTCTCCGGCTGTATCAAACGAAGAAGCTTTCCGGGCACGTACGGGTGACGAGGTTTTCACCTATTACCCCTTCTTTGAAGCTGATTCAGGCATGATAGACCGTGCCGTCTGGCTCCCTACGCTGCGCGGGCATGCCATGCCTGGCGGGATTGTCACACGGGAAGCCTATGAGTCGCTGGTGACAAAAACGCTCGATATGCTGAAGGGTACGCTGCCGCTCGACGGACTTTTCTTCGATATCCACGGTGCAATGAGCGTACAGGGGCTCGACGATCCGGAAGGTGATTTTCTGACTCGTATCCGTGAGGTGATTGGCAATGATGTACTGGTCTCTACCTCCATGGATCTCCACGGCAGCGTATCACCGCGGCTTGCACAAAACAGCGACCTGATCACCTGCTACAGGCTGGCACCCCACGAAGATGCCATTGAATCAAAAAAAAGAGCAGTAACCAATCTGTTGAACCGACTGGAAAGCGGCAAGGGAAAACCGGCGTATAAGGCATGGATCCCCGTACCCATTCTCCTTCCCGGCGAAAAGACAAGTACCCGCATCGAACCCGGGAAAAGCCTCTACGCCGCCATTCCCGGCGTACTGGATGGCAACAACGTAATTGATGCAGCCATCTGGATGTCCTACCCCTGGGCCGACGAACCCCGCAACCACGGTGTGGTGATGGCATATGGCGACGACAAGGAGGCAGTGGCCAAAGCCGCTGAGAAATTGGCACGCCATTTCTGGGACGTACGGAAAGAATTCGATTTTGTGGCTCCCACCACTTACCTCGGTGAAGCACTGGAGAAGGCGTTGGCCAGCGACAAAAAACCGTTTATCATCAGCGACATGGGCGACAACCCCACCGCCGGTGGTGCCGGTGATGTGACCTGGACACTGCACGAACTATTCAAACATCCTGCCTTGCAGAAAAGTGGCAAGAGTGTGATCTACGCTTCCATTCCCGGTGCGGAGTTTGTAAAGAAAGCAATTGAAGCCGGCGTGGGTGCAGAGGTGGAAGGCACTGCCGGTGCGGAAGTGGACAACCGTTTTGCACCTCCCGTTCAGTTGAAAGGCATTATTACGGCTGTCAAAGAGGACAGCACCAACAATGAAGTGGTGGTGAAGAGTGGCAACATCAGTGTCATTGTCACCGAAAAACGAAATGCTTATCATTATGAGAAACAGTTCACCGATCTGGGATTAAAACCCCGTGAAGCCGACATTCTGGTGGTGAAGATCGGATATCTGGTGCCTGAGTTGTACGATATGCGGGCCGACTGGCTGATGGCCCTCACCCCGGGTGGTGTGGATCAGGACCTGCTGCGCCTACCCTATAAGCGGGTACCCCGACCCATTTTCCCGCTCGATCCCGACATGGTAGATCCCGACCTGAGTGCACGTTTTATTCCCCTATCGAATGATCTCAATGAATAATGATTAATTCACGTTTCACATGGTATATATACAGCTAAATTCTCGACTGACAATATTTTGTGACCCATATTTGTCCTCGTTCACTAAAAGAGCAGAACTTGCTACGCTTCAAACAGCTGCTCTTTTTACGTTCATCGAGGTCAATGGGTCCCCACAAAACATTGAGAGGTCTTATCTTTAGCTGTATATACCCAAATTTTATGAACATGCGAAACTTGAATGAGTTTTTTTTATCAGGTTATGACAAAAAAGGGACGCTATGAAAAAGTGATCAGCTGGTTTGAGGCGAATGCCGAATCGGCCGAGACGGAGTTACATTATACAAACAACTACCAATTGCTGGTGGCGGTCATACTTTCTGCCCAGTGTACCGACAAGCGGGTGAACATGATTACCCCTGCACTCTTTGAAGCATTCCCCGTACCGGAGGTGATGGCTGCCGCAACCCCGGAAGCAGTCTTCGAGTATATCCGTTCCTGCTCCTACCCCAACAACAAGGCCAAGAACCTTGTGGGTATGGCTCGCAAACTGGTTGCCGACTTTTCCGGGGAAGTTCCCTCCGACATCGACTCGCTGCTCACCATCCCCGGCGTGGGCCGCAAAACGGCCAACGTGATGCTGGCCGTTGCCTTCGACACTCCGGCCATGCCCGTCGACACCCATGTCTTCAGGGTAGCCAACCGCATCGGGCTGACCGACAATTCCAAGACACCGCTCGAAACCGAGCGGGAACTGGTCAGATATATTCCACGAGAGTTGCTCTCAAAAGCCCATCACTGGCTCATTTTACACGGCCGCTACATCTGCGTGGCACGGAAGCCCAAATGCGAAATCTGCGGACTGAGAGACTGGTGCAGATATTATGCAAAAAATGTGATGAAACCGTGATGGCTTATTTCCTATCATCAAAAATCGGAATAATCTGCCGGACGAAGGAATGTGATCACACTGCGTGAAACATTATTTTTGTATTCCGGTCGTGCTGAGAGTTCTTTCCAGTTGGCATCATCCCTGAAAGCATCCCAATGTGCATCCCTGTCGGCCTTGTTCTCAAATGTTGTCATATACATCAGGTTCGGCATTTGCGATCCGGCAATCACTTCACTGTAAAACACCGCATTAAAATCTAATTTGGAGAAAATATCAATTTCACCGCCTTCGTTGAACATGTGCACCTTGTTGCGAAACAGGTTTTCGCTCGCACTCTCGTAACTCCGCAATTCATATACACGCTCTTTTTTGGGAGAGGTCAGCTTCGGCAGTTTCATGACGGGAGACAAAGCAAAAGCCTTGAGCAATATTTTTTCCATGCGCGCGTAGGCAGGAGAATTATATTTCACATCCAGGTATTCTTGGGCGGCCGATTTAAACTTTTCATCTTTGAGCAGTTTCCCGTTTATTTTATCCATCATCTTCAAAGATTTCATCGGTATCAAAACATACAGGGACTTATTTGCGGAAGTATCGTTTGCTATTGCCTTAAAAACGCCTACAGATTGAATGCCCATATCGTGCAAGGCAGGAATCAGTGCAGACTGAAAATAATCATCCAGCATCTTTTCCTGACTGACCGTATTGTAACGGTACACAGTAAGCTGATAGAATTCCCGTTTCTCCTTCTTTGGTTTCGACCATAGAGATTGTGGGGCGATCATCAAGATCATCAGAAGCGTAAATAAAATTTTTGTTTTCATGCAGTGATGTTGTTATTGAATTGTTGTTTAAAAAGGAATCACTCATTGACCTTCTTCGTACCTGGTCCGTATTTCCCTTATATATTCCTTATGTTTCGCTTATGTTTTAATAAGGGAAACATAACCAATATACAGCGAAGATACGAACAAAATTTAACCTAAATAAGGGACTTGTGACTCATAATTTTATTGATTTTGTATTGATCTAAATTAAATGACACAAAAAGAGGATGAAGCACCCTGTAAGTGATTCACCCTCTCAAAAAACTTTACGCATAAATGCTATTGATCCTTTGACAATGCTTTTTGCTTGTTCAGTACCAGATAAACAATTGGCAAGATACCAATCGTATTGAATATGGCCAGACAAATGAACCAGGCAAGATGATTGTTGCGGGCTGCTTTCCAGAGTGCGATCAGCTTCATCACCGAATCGAACAGTGCCAGTAGGGCAACCACTATGATCAGCCAGACAGGAAGATCGGATAAGCTTTCCATGCTCTTAATTTATTTAAAAACGGTAATTACTTTACCGAAAACTTGTAGATACACCGGCTGGTGTACTTTTCACCTGGCTTCAGATAAGGTGATGGCCAGTCGGCTTTGTTGGGTGAATCGGGATATTTCTGTGTCTCCAGACAGATGGCGTTGCGTTTCGCATATACGGCACCATTCTTTCCGGTTACGGTACCGTCGAGGAAGTTACCGGTATAAACCTGTACGCCCGGTTCATCGGTAAAGACATCAAGCTGGATGCCTGTTGCAGGAGCGTAAACAGAAGCAGCTAACTGCGTCACATCGCCTTTGGCATTCAACACCCAGTTGTGGTCGTACCCGTCGCCGTTCTTCAACTGTGCATAGTCGTAATCGTTAATCCGTGCACCTACCACTGTGGGTGTCCTAAAATCCATGGGTGTACCCTCAACCGGAGCAATTTCGCCGGTGGTCATAAAGGTGGTGTCTACCGGAGTAAATGCATCGGCATAGATGGTAAGCGAATCATTGAGGATGGTGTTGTTGGCATCGCCGCTCAGGTTGAAGTAGGAGTGGTTGGTCAGGTTTACCACAGTCTCTTTGTCTGTTGTGGCTTCATACTGAAGATCGATGGCATTGTCGTCGGTGAGGGTCATGGTCACTTTTACGTCGAGGTTGCCAGGGAAATTGGCTTCACCGTCTTTTGAGAGATAACTGAACGCCACGGCCTGGTTGTTGATCTGCTCTGCTTTAAACACTTTCTTGTCGAACCCTTCGGGACCGCCATGTAGTGTGTGGCCGAAATTATTTAGCGGCAGTTGATATTCAACTCCCTCCACCGTGATCTTCCCTTTGGCAATCCGGTTGCCATAACGGCCGATTGTTGCTCCAAAGTTATTATCCACGTTCACGTAGTCGTTGATGTTGTCGAATCCGAGGACTACATCTTTCATGTTGCCGTCTCTGTCGGGCACCATCACAGAAACAATGCGTCCGCCATAATTGGTTAATGTCACCTCTACCCCGTTGGCGTTTGTTAAAACATAGAGATTGGTGGAATCACCGTTAACGACCGACTGAAAGTCACTTTTTTTCAGTCCCGAAAGGGTTTCCTGCTCCACAGGAGCTTCCTTTTGTTTTTGGGTGCATCCAACTACGGCAACAATTGCCAGCAGCCAGATCAGTTGATTGAGTTTCATCTTTTTTCTGGTTTATATTTAATAATTTTCTATTAGGATCAGCATCCTTTCACAAATTTACATGATTTTCTTTTTAAAAACTCACAAGGAGTTAAAAATAAAGTCCAAAATTAAAGAACCGGTCTTTCAGCCTTGCGTGAAGGTGTACCTCCTGTAATATAAGGCCAGTCGTTCTCCCACTTTACCTGATCCATCATCAGTACGCGTCCTTTGGGATTTTCTACGGAAACGGCGTGATAAAAGATCCAGTCGTTCCCCTTGTCATCCTGTACGATTTCGGAGTTGTGTCCCGTACCCACAAAATACTGGTTTTTCTGAATCACAATCTCGTGATGATTATCCATCATTGATTGTCCCTGTTTGTCGAGATAAGGACCGAAAAGGTTTCTGGACCGTCCCACAACAGTGGTGTAGGTGCTTTTCAAGCCTTCGCAGCAGGACCCGATGGAAGCGAACATATAATAAAATCCGTTCCGTTTGTGAATATAGACTCCTTCATAAGCTGTTCCTGCCACTTGCTGCTTCTCAGCGCCCGGTTTCAGAGAGAGACCATCGTCCGAAAGTTCAATGGCATGCAATCCACGAAAGCTTCCCCAAAAGAGGTATTTTCTGCCATTTTCTTCGATATAGAACTGATCGATTGAATTTTGCACGTCGATTTCATTGCTGCGGAAAAGTTTCCCATGGTCGGTGAAGGGTCCTTCCGGTTTGTCGGCGGTAGCCACGCCAATACCACAGGTCCACTCTCCTCCCCAGACCGACATGGAGTAATAGAGCACATACTTTCCGTTGATATAGTTGATATCTGGCGCCCAGAGTCCGCCACGTGGCTCAAACGTTGGACGTGTCTCATTGGTGAAAGCTGTTCCCAGCAGTTCCCAGTTAACCAAATCTTTGGATCGATGGATAGGCGTGTTCCTTATATCCTCCGTGGTATAGAGATAATAGTTCCCATCTTCTGCTTTGATAATGGTGGGGTCAGGTAGACTGTAGTTGACAACGGGATTTTCATAGAAATTTCCTGTTTCAACAGGGTTCTCCTTCGGAAGATCCTGTGTTTTACAAGACAGGAGAAGGAACGTGCATAAAATTGCATGGATAAATTGTACCATACTTATGTTTTGTGTTGGTAAAGATAATAAACTCTCTCACCTATCCTGTAGGTGAGAGAGTAATAAGATTTCATTTCAAGAAAAAATACTAGTCATTCAGGATATTGCAAATCTCCTGATTCACCTTTTTCACTCTTTCTTCGTCTATTTTAACCAGCTTGCGGTCGTAGGTCATCAATCCGTTCACCTCTACCTCCACGTCGGTTGTCTGTGTATACACTGCTGCAGAGAAACCCTGACGAATGAGCTGTTTCAGTTCTTCGGCATATTTGACGTATTCATCGGTCACTTCCTTTGAACTGTTGAACTGCACATAACCCCAGTTTCGGTTGGGTTCCCAGAGGTGTTCCTTGTTGGCCCAGCCAATGCCACCATACTCACCCAATACTGTGGAACGCTGTGCATCATACAAGTAGAGCTGCGGTGCGGGATACTGGTGTAGATCGAGCATATCACCTACAGGATAATGGTTTCCACCACTGGCAGGATTTACCAGACGGGAAGGATCGTGCTGTTTGGTCCATTCCACAATTTCGACGGTTTTAAATTGTCCCCAAGCTTCGTTGAAGGGTACCCATACGCCGATTGAAGGATATGAGTAAAGATAATCCATGATCTCTTTCCACTCTTTGCGGTAGTTGGCTTCCGATTCTGCTGTACGCATACTCTCGGGACCTTTGAAATAATCACGGCTATTCCATCCTGGACCTCTGTCACCACTGGGCATATCCTGCCATACGATGATGCCATGACGGTCACAATGGGTATACCAGCGTGCCGGTTCCACCTTCACGTGTTTGCGGATCATGTTAAATCCAAAATCCTTGGTTTTGATGATGTCATACTCCAACGCTTCATCGGTAGGAGCGGTATAGAGGCCGTCGGGCCACCATCCCTGATCGAGCGGTCCGAACTGAAACAGGTCTTTGTTGTTAAGCTGAAGGCGTACAATTCCTTTGTCGTCACGATGCGTGGAATACTTGCGCATGGCCGCATAACTGTCTACCTTGTCCAATTGTTTGGATCCATTCCAGAGCACCACTTCCACGTCGTAGAGGTAAGGGCTGTCGGGTGACCAGAGTTTCACATTCTCCGGCATGATAATTTCCACGGGCTGATTGTTGATGGCTTGGGATGTGGCGACGATTTTGTCTCCCTCCTTGATTATCACCTCCACCTTTTGTGTTGCTGAAGCTACATTTGTAAGCGCCTGCACTTTCAGTGTGTTGTTGTCGATATTGGGTGTGATCTTGAGGTCTTCGATATAAGTCTCCGGCACCGGTTCCAGCCACACTGTTTGCCAGATACCTGTTACGGGTGTATACCAGATTCCTTCGGGTTTGTTCACCTGCTTGCCGCGAGGCTGATAACCTTGGTCGGTAGAATCCCACACCTTTACGACAAGCGTGTTCTTGCCACTCGCCAAAGCCGGGGTGATGTCAAAAGAAAACGGGGTATAGCCGCCGGTGTGTTGGCCCACTTTCACGTCGTTCACCCACACATCAGCTTTCCAATCTACAGCACCAAAATGCAGCAGGACCTTGTTGTTTTTCCATTTGGCGGGAACAGTGAATTCGCGCTGATACCATAATTCATTGTCTCTTCCCACTCTTTTCTGGACGCCTGAGAGACTCGACTCAATGGCGAAAGGTACAAGAATCTCCCCTTCAAAGCCAGCAGGCTTTTGTTTTCCGACTGGTAGGATTGCATAATTCCACAGACCATTCAGATTTTGCCATTCAGCACGCTCCATAATAGGTCTTGGATATTCTGGCAACACGTTGTTGACATCGATTTCGGTTGCCCAGCGGGTTTTGATTTTGTCACCTGCCGGCTGCCATTGGGCCGACAGATTGAAAGTTAAAAGTAATGTAAAAAATAAAGCCACAATTGTTCTCATAAAAAAAATTTTAGGGTTTATATTGGTTCATACGTATTCATGGATATATCTCTATACAATTTCATGTCACGAAAATACGTGTAATTTATTAATTTTTTGACGAAATATTCGTCAAAAAGTAGTAATTTCCTCTCAAAGTCATTTTTGTTCCTGAAAATCCTTTGGAAGTACACCAAATTGTTGCTGAAAACACTTTGCGAAATAGGAAGGAGAGTTGAATCCCACCATGAAGCAAATCTCATTTATTTTGTAATCATCCTCTTTCAATAGCTGGGCTGCTTTCTTGAGCCGTTCTACCCGAATGTATTCATTGGGCGTCAGATCAAGTACACCTTTTACTTTCCGGTAGAAACTGGCCCGGCTCATGTTAAACCGTTCAGCCATATCTTCTACATTGAAATCGGATTCCGACAGACTTTCCTGTATCACTTCGTTTAGTTTTCTAATAAACGCTTCATCCGATTTGTTTAAAGCCACAGAGGCAGCACCGATGAAAGGGTTTTTAAGAAACGACTCCCGAAGTTTCTCCCGGCTCTGAAGCAGATTCACTATTCTTGCCAACAAAACTTCTACCGAAAATGGTTTCTCAAGATAAGCATCTGCTCCCAGCTCGTACCCCTGCACCTTGGATTGGGCCATTACTTTGGCAGTAAGCAGGATAACCGGAATATGACTGAACTCCATATCCGATTTCACCTTCTGAGTGAATTCGAAACCGTCCATTTCAGGCATCATGACGTCCGTAACAATCAGATTAACTGTAGATTTCTTCAGCTTTTCCAGGGCTTGCACTCCGTTTTCGGCAGTCAATACATGATAATGATCCGATAGAAATTTAGCGACAAACTGCAGTAGCTCCAGGTCGTCATCCACCAACAACAGCGTGCCTTCTTTTTTGGAGACCCCACTTACCTTTTCAGTAAGGATTTCATTTCTCTCCTGTTCGGGAATGATGGTTTCGGTAGGTTCTACATTACCCACAGGCAGCTTCAGAAGAAACTGGTTATAGGTTACGTCGTTCTGGAGCGACAATGAACCTCCGTGAAGTTCTGCCAATGAGCTTGCCAGTGCCAATCCTATCCCCGTTCCTGACACTCTTTGATCCTTTTCCGGGTCGATTTGCACAAAAGGTTTAAAAATCTCCTCTTTGTATGCACTGGGAATGAGCTCCCCGTCATTTTCAACGAGCAGATAAAACTCTTTTTTTTCATTTTCTTTGATCGATGCTTCCAACCGGACATAATGATCGCAGTACTTCATGGCATTGTTTAACAAATTACTGACGATCTTCAGGAAAGCTTCTTTGTCCATCTGGACAAAGATATCCTGCTCAGGCAGCTCTGTTTCAATGGTGATATTTTTATGCTTTGCCAGGGGTGTGAAACGGAGCATGGTCTCTCTGAGAAGTTCCGATGCGTTATGGGGCTGCATGTGTAGCAGATACGCTTCAGACTCCGTCTTCCGGAAATCGAGCAGCTGATTGGTCAGATTGAGTAATCGGCCTGTATTCTTGCTCATGATCTGCAAATTATCTTTCACGCTATCCGGTAAATTTTCTGTCATCAACACATGATCCAGTGGTGCCTTAATCAGGGTAAGCGGCGTACGGATCTCATGGGCTACGTTGGTAAAGAAATTTATTTTTGACTTGTATAATTCACGTTCTTTCAGTTGTTCAAATTCTTTCATCTTCACTTGTTGTCTAAGCCTGCTACGGATGGTCAGGTAACGTGTCAGAAGATGCATTCCGGACAAAAAGAGCAAAAGATAAATCAAATAAGCCCATCCGTTTAACCAAAAGGGAGGTTTTATCCGGATAGACAATGAAGCTATATCTCTGATCGATTCTTTGCTCTCTTCTCCCAGAATTCCCAGCATCAGTTTATAGTGTCCGGGTTTTAAATTCGAGTAGGCAATTGAGTGATTCTCTCCTATAGGAATCCATGTTTTATCAAAGCCTTGCAGGATATAAAAAAGAGGGTTCGTATCGGCTCCGGAGTAATTTAAACGGGCAAATTCAACGCTAATTGAATTTTGGTGATGCGGCAAAGTCACGGACTCGGTGAGTATCAGACTTTGTTTCAAGGGCGAATTCGCATCAAATGGATTTATTCTGAGATTGTTTACAAAAAGATCTGTAAAAACAAGCGAGGTGCTCAGCTGATTATCTTTAAAACCGTCCGGATCGAAACGTACGAACCCATCAAGCGATCCAAAGTATATCATTCCATCTCTTGTTTTGTAACTTGATTTGTAATTGAATTGATTGGTTTTCAATCCATTCTTAACCGTATAGTTTTTGAAGGTTTTTTGATCGGGGTCGAAACAAACCAGTCCGGAGTTGGTAGATAACCAGAGATACCCATCTTGATCGTCCACAATCTGGTAAACCACGTCATTGGGTAAACCATACGAACTGTTGAAAGTGGAAAATGTCTCCTTCTCCCTGTCGAAAAGTCCAATCCCCCCTCCTTGTGTAGCAATCCACAGTCGTCCTTTACCGTCTTCATACATGGAAGTGGTTTTATTATAGGGTAAACTTTCATGATTGGTGGGATCATGTACAAAAACTGTCCATGTTTTTGAGACCGGATTAAATCGATAAAGCCCATTTAAAAAAGTGGATATCCATATGAAACCATGGCTGTCTTCGTAAATATCCTGAATCGCCATCCCCTGTAGGTTCTCAACTCGAATAAACTGATTGTTTTTCTCGTCATAGATATCCACACCCGAGAGGGTACCTATCCACAATACCCCTTGCCTATCTTTGCATAGGGCAAAAGCACTGTTTTGGTTGATAGAATGCGGATCATCGGAATGGGTATAGACAACCATTTTCCCTGTTTTCATATTATACCGGTGCAATCCTTTAGAAAAAGCACCGATCCACAAATCATCCCCGTCGTTGTATAAAGCGTGAATATTGGTATACAATGACCTCAAGGGAGGTGGCAACGGCAAAAAAGACTCGCTGACCGGATCAAAAAGATGAAGGCTTCCATCTTCGGTGCCAATCCATATTTTCCCATCCGGAGCAGGACAAAATTCTCTGACTCGTTTGCCTTTCAACCCATCTATCCCTACCATGGGGTAAAACAAATCGAAATTGTTCTGCTGATTGGAATAATAATCTACCCCTCCAAAATAAGATCCAACCCAGACTCCTCCGTCGCGATCTTTGAATATTGAATAGATCGCATTGTCTGATAAAGTGTCATGCAATGACTGATCGTGTCGCAGGTTAATCACCTCTCCCGTATCGGAATGATAAATATAAATACCCGATTCCGTACCTATCCAGAGGGTATTTGGATCGATTCTTTCTATACATCTTACAAAGATTGGTTCACCATGCTCATCCTTATCCAACAATACACGATGTGTTCTATTGATGGTATTGATTGCAACGAGCCCCTTTTGTGACGTAGCCACCAGCAAGATGTTACCTGGATCAGGAAAGACATCGGATATCTCACCGGTATCGTAGAGGAATGTTTCATCATCCGCCAGATTGAAGCGGGATATCTCCTTTGTTTGTTTATTGATGTGAAGAAAAGGGGATGAGTAAGGAAATACCCAAACGCCTTTGTTGTTATCCGGGCATAAACTAATCATTTTCATGCCATCTTTCACAAGCGGAATGGCATAAAAATTGAGTTCGCTCCTTTCCATTTCATAATGAAAGATCCCTTTCCCCTCGACCGACATCCAGATATCGCCGTCTTTATCGGCTATCATTTCCGTCACCACTCCACTCACAGAATCATTTTCTGCGGTCAAGTAGTTAAAACGACGGAACTCTTCCGTGCGCATATCATAGATGTAAACGCCTTCTTCGGTGGCCACCCAGATGTTGTCGTTTTTATCCTGCAATATCCGGTGAAAGACATTGTCATTTAAATCACCTTCTGGCGTAAATTTATAGATGACAAACCTCTTGCTATCGAACTTGTTTAACCCATCTTTGGTTCCAAACCACATGAAGCCCCGGTTATCCTGAAAGATAGCACGCACCGTATTTTGAGACAGTCCGTTATCGCTATTATAATGCTTAAAAGAATAATTGGAATTACCGTATGATGTCACGCTGTTCAGAGAAAAGAATCCTGAAAGCAAAACAAGGAAAGGAATCAGTCTGGTCATTTTAAAATTCATGTGTTGATTGCAGCCTTCTGTGCTTTTTATTTATCCAGTGAAACCGAAAAAGGCAAATCGCTTTGTGCCATATTGCGTTTATCCGGCCGATCGTTCATCTTGAGAGACAATGTTCCTCCAGCGACGATATCTTCATATCTGATAAAGCTTTTGGAATAGACATCGCCATTCAATGTGGCAGATTGTATGTATACGTTTTGTGCATTGTTATTTTTTGCATCAATCACAAACTGTTTTCCATTTTCCAATGTGATGGTTGTTTTTTGAAACAGGGGACTGCCCAATACATACTGGTCGGTTCCGGGACAAACACTGTAGAAACCCAGTGCACTCAAAACATACCACGAGGAAGTCTGTCCCTGGTCCTCATCACCGGGATAACCATTTTCAGTGGCATTATACAAACGCCGCATCACTTCCCTTGCCTTTTGCTGTGTCTTCCAGGGGACACCGGCATAATTATACAGATAGATCATGTGTTGAATGGGTTGATTTCCATGGGCATATTGTCCCATCTCTGCCATCTGCATCTCCGTCATTTCATGAATTTTATATCCGTATGTTCCCACGTTCACCGTGTTGGGGACTGAAAAAACAGAGTCGAGTTTCGCGACAAACCTTTCATTTCCCCCCAGGAGATCAATTAAACCCTGCACATCGTGAAAAACAGACCATACATAATGCCAGGCATTCCCCTCCGTATAAGGGCCACCCCATTCATAGGGATCGAAGTTTGGAGTCCATTTTCCATTTTTATCGCGTCCACGCATAAAACCTGTTCCGGCATCGAAGACGTTCCTGTAATTATACATCTGACGGGAAAATATCTCTTCATAAAACGATTGACCGGTCATCTTTGCCAGGTTATGCCCACAGAAATCATCGTAGGCATATTCCAATGTTTTGGCGGTCGCTTCTCCATAATCGGGATAAGGAACGTATCCCTGCGTGAAATATTCCTTCCAGCCATGACGTCCGTTTGAAGGTCCCCATGGCCCTTTATTTGTTGCTTCATGATAATATGCCTGCAATGCTTTTTCGGGATCAAATGTGCGGATACCTTTTGCCCACGCATCTGCAAACAAGGAGATCGCATGATTGCCGATCATACTTCCCCCCTCTCCCGGGAAGGACCAGGAGGGCAGCCAGCCGCACTGATCGTATGCATCGAGCATGGAGGCAACATATCGGCCGTGCATGTCAGGATACAACAATGCATTCAGCGGAAACTGTGCACGGAAAGTATCCCAGAAACCGGTGTCGGTGAACATGTGCCCCTCGTGTATCTCTCCATCATAAGGACTATAGTAATGAGGATTTCCGTTCTGATCTATCTCATAGAATTTGCGTGTGAAAAGACTGGCACGAAAGAAACAGGAATAAAAAGTAGCCTTGTCTTCTTCATTGTCTCCCTCAACAAGGATACGATGTAAGTGATCGTTCCAAATTTTCCATGCTGCGCTTTTTGTTTGCTCGAATGTTTTGAACTTTCCCAGCTCTTTCGACAGGTTTAAGGCCGCCTGATCCACACTGATGTACGAAGAGGCGGTCTTAATCTGTACCTTTACCCCTGGATCAAACTCAACCCAGGCACCCACACCTTTTCCTTCACCGGTTGTTTCAAGAGCCTTGCTCTTGTTGTCGGTATTCTCCCAGATACCATACCGACGGATGGGTTGATCGAATTGAATGACGAAATAGTTTTTAAAATTGTCAGGAATATAATGACCGTTGCGTACGTATCCCACAATCTTATTTTCGCTCGGAATAATTTCTACCCCGCTCATGCCCGTATAACCGTCCAAGACGACAAAGGAAGGTTTTCCTTTGGGAAAAGAAAAACGAATATGTGCTCCCCGCTCCACGGGAGAAATTTCGGTGGCAATACCGTTTTCCAGTAAAACCTTGTAATAGTGCGGCTTCCCTGTTTCCTTTGCATGACTGAATTGGGCTGCCCGGTTATACTGATCGAGTGCCAGCACGCCAGCGACCGGCATCAATGAATAGACCGCGTAATCGTTGGTCCAGGAACTACACTGATGGGCTTGCTGAAATCCTCTGATCGAATCCTTCTCGTATTGATATTTCCATCCGTCACCATTGACGCCTGTTTGCGGAGTCCAGGTATGCATGGCAAAGGGAAGTGCGGTGGTGGGATAGGTATTTCCTCTGGTCAGTTCGAAGCGAGAGTTGGTACCCTGCAACGTATTTACATATTGCACCAGATCGATTTTCTGTGCCTGCAAGCCAAAAAAGGCAAACAGAGCTACAAAGACACTGATGGTTTTATACATGATGTTCCTTTTTTTTGTTTAAAAATGATTGAAAATGATCGACTTTTCTTATTCATGAAAAACAGGGAAGGCAGAGATTCTCAATCGTGCAGCACCCATCGGGATGAGTGTGATGTCATTTGTTTGTGCTTCGAATTTCTGACTCTCCTTAATTGGAATTTCACCCGTAAGACCATGATTGTCAATGCTCCACCCGATCAATTTTTTTCCTTTTGCTCTGATTTCAATGGGTGCTGTTTCAACCGTAAAAGGTTGATTGTCGGAGGGCCATGTTGTCCTTATCACTTCAAAATTCTGTTCCAGGGGTAATGAATCCTCTACCACCAATGCATAGTTCCAGTCGCTCGCCGGGTAGATCTCATAGCTGGGCCACTTTGTCGGATCTGCATTCTTCTGCCATTTGGAATCGCCAATGGCCGTTTCCACACTGCCTACTTTTACATAATTTTCTTTGATCTTTAGTGAAAAGGTCAGCGGGCCATAATGGATGCTACGGCTATCCTGATTGACGTGCCATACCGACTGGTACAGATTCATGGGTATGTTCAGTACAACTTGATCACCCTTTTCCCATTCTCTTTCAAGTCGAACATACTTTCCTGCTACCAGGTCAGCCATTACCTTTTTACCATTGATGATGACGGATGGATTTTTTGTCCATGAGGGGATTCTCAGGTAGAGTGGAAAAACAACCTTTCCGGATGTGTGGACGGTAAATTTGATCGATTCTTCAAAAGGATAGTTTGTCTCTTCCACAATCTCCACCAGCTTGCCGTCCCCGACTTTCACACTTGCTTTGCAGGCTCCATAGATTGCCGCAGCAATACCATTATCGGGAGTGGCCATGACAAGATGCTCAATAAAATAGGGCCAGCCCTGACCATGATTGTGCTGACAGCAACGGCTGCTGAACGGATTCATTGCCAGGAAGGGGCCTCTGTTGTCGATTCCGGGATGATGATTCTTTGCATCACTGATGGTGTGATTGGGAGAGGTGATATAACGCAACGACTTCAGGTCGGGCATCATGGATGCCGGATAAGAATTAAAAGCCACATTTTCACAATGCTCTGCCCAGAAAGGATCACCCGTCATCAGCAACAGGATCTCATCGGATGCCATCTGTTCTACAAAGCCACAGGTTTCCGTTCCCTGACGTGGATCAATATATCCCATTCTTGCATTTTCATCGGCACCAAACATTCCTCCCGGTACTTGACCGAATGTATTTCGTATCAGATGATGCACATTGTATGTGGCCATCAGATCGGCAGAATCTTTCGACAGCATATACCAGGATGCAGGCTCCCTGAAACTCTGCGCGACATTCACGTTGTGCCAGTTGGGCAGCGTGGATCGCTGGCGCCAGTTAGCCGTATTCCGGTGCGTTTTCTCAGCCAGTTCCAACAAAAAGGCATCTCCTGTAATATTGTACAACCAATAAATGCTAAGCAGATTATCACCCCCCCGGCTATTTTCCCAGTAATCTTTCAGAAACAGGTCATCTGCAAGGCTCATCTGCCACTTGAAATAGTTCGTCATCAAGGCAATCACCCGCTCATCGCCTGAATATTCATAGTATGACTGCAGACACCAGATCATGATCATGTTACCCCAGAGATCAGGTTTCCCGTTTTTCTCGATGTAAGGGCCAAAATAGCCATCTTCGCGTTGACTTTGAATAGCGGCTTCGAGCCATGTCTTGGTTTCATCAATCATCTTCTTGTCATTCAAAATATAGGCCATATTGCCATATCCTTTTAGCCAATAAGGTACCTCCTCCCAGCCATAGTCCGTACCCGTACCCAGCCAGGCATTGTTTTCCTTGTCGAGCCAGGCACTGATCTCTCCCAAATGCCCATTCAAACCCTCCTTTTGCAGCTCCAGAAGCTTTAAAATCCAGCCTTCCGGTTTGACCGCACCGACCGGCAATTTAATAAAGTTCTGAGGCAGAAGAGGTTTTTTATTTTGCCTGTATGACGTGTTGACAGAATTGGTATTTGGCCTGTCTACCAACATCACCTTTGTCTTTTCATCTGAAAAAATGGGATTTGTGATGAGTGAAAAAAACAGAGCACAACTTAGTATTTTGATTCCAAACATATCGCTACCTACTTAAAATTTTATTTTCAAGGATTTTCATAAAATAACCACCCACAACGGAACGAGCCTTGAAATTCATTCTCTCGGCGGAGACCGTGTCATGCCAGTCGCTCAAGGGTACCCGTGAGGGAGTTTCATCTGCATATTTATACACAAGATCGATTAGTGTGGTAAAGTCGTCACGGTCTCCTGTAAGTGTGGCAGTCCACATGATCCAGTCGGATTTGGTATACGTCTCTCTGTTATCCAAAGGCAAACCATATTCATTTTGTTGCGTTTTGTAGTACGCCATCTCTTTTTGAACGATCTGCGGATCAAAGATATTAAATCCTAACAATTTATCCCAAACAATATTATACTTTTGGCTCCATGTTCCTGATCTGTCGAACGTAAGCTTGTAATGATCTCCATCGTTGGCCATCGGTTCCCACTTCACGGCCATCTCTTTGGCGATGCGCATATATCTCTCAGCCACATCATCTTTCCCCTGCATGGAAGCCAGCTTGCTATAAGAAGCAATTCCCATGATGGCTTTGATGGAGAGATTGGCGTTGTGTGCAAAATGACCGGCAAAATCATCGGTACAAAGTTGATTCTCCGGATCCAGACCATATTTCACCAGATAATCGGTCCATATGGTCAACACCTCCCAGTGGCTTGCGGCATAGTCGGCATTGCCTTCCATGGTGGCAATTGCTGCAGTAGCGATGAGCATGTTTCCCGATTCCTCTATGGGCATGTCTCCGCCATAAGTTTGTCCGTTAGCAAGAGGATAGGTACCCACGTCGTGTGCTGCAAAAGGTTTTGTCCATTTTCCACTTTCGCTGTAGTAGAAAATATGATTCATCATTCCCTTTACCAGATCGGGATTGTAAATTAAAAACAATGGCGAAGATGGATAGGTGATGTCTACCGTACCAATGGATCCGTTGCTGTTGTTTTCTTTTGATAGGAACAAGAGTGTACCCGCATCATCTTTCACAAGCTTGTGAGCCGATATAGCCTGACGATAAGCAAGAGCGCACAGTTCAGCATATTTCACACCGCCTGCTTCAATTGCATCGGCCATCATGCTTCTGTTAAACACATCACACCGTTCCATTACAGAAGTATAATCTGTCTTTGCCGCTTCGAATACTTGAAAAATATCTCTTGTTCCCTGATTCGTCCAGTAACCTTTCAGGTTCTTCCCGAAATACTGTATCGATTGCACATCGTCATAACCCAGCATAATATAACCAGTTGTATGATTGGCTGAAACACTCCCCATATTTTCACTGTATGCAAGAACAGTCATCGATTCATTGATTTTTCCAGAGAGTTCTGCGGGTGGGTTTGCCGGAATCATGCCAGATTGCTGAAACTCTTTTTTACTGCTCCAATAATCACCGAAATTTAACCTGGTAGCCTTGTCATTGTGGCCGGCAAAGTAGAAGTATCCCCAATCGATGCGTACATCATCACCAGCTTTTTGCAGTACCGGCTGTTCGATGGTGCCCGTTTTCAGAAAAGAAAGGGTTTCTTTTTCTATTTTTTCATAATCCACAGGCTGGCTCACGTTATTTTGAGCCCATTGTGGGGTTGCCTCAAAGTAAATCTGCACATCATGTGATGCACCATCTTTGGAACGGACCTGATAGGAAATATAACTGACAGGACGTGACATCAACTCCAGATCGTCCGTCAGGAGAGGAGTGGTGAATATCAGGTCCATCTCAACGGGACCACAATCAAAGGTATAAACTGTTTGTGTGGGCAGTACGCTGGCAGATTTTTGTGTTGCTGTATGAATGAACGATTCTTTGTCGGCCTCCTTCTCATACAAGCCGAAATCTACGTACCCCCCGCCCGTTCTGTTATGACAATGGGCTGTGATGATGTTGTCTCCTTTTTTGAGCAATGTTTTCATCTCATCTGACAATACTTGTTGTACATTGTAATTCCAGGAGTAATCAGTTCCAATCACCTGTACCCCATTGATATACAACTCAAAAATATCGTCGTGCGAATAATGCAGATAAACATCCTTGCCAGCAAGATCTTCCTCAAGTTGAAACACTCTTCGAATCCAGATGTCCTTTGTGTCCCAGAGTGTAGAAAGGTTCGGTTCATTTCGGGTACCAAATGCCGCGGCACCTGTCTTCCAGGATGCATCGTCAAAACCAATAGATTTCCACCCTTCGCCATCGGGTTTATTGAAGGTATACTTTCCTTCCCATTTTTGCCCATGCACCGAAGGAAGGATCGGTTTGAGGGGTAGCTTCTCCACACCCATAAAGCGATAGACTTCACCATCTACCCGAAGGGCACCCAACAAAGGGAACTCTTTTTCAGTCCAGTGCCGAACCTGATCATCATATAAATTATTGGTGCAGGACCAGGCATTGAAATAGGGATCCACCGTCACCAGGGGATAAGCCGGAGCGCGGAGTTGGGTGGTCATATCAGTCGCAATGATCGAAGTCTTGTTGTCCATGTTGGTACACGAAATTGCAAACACGACCATCAGGAAAGTAAAAACTGGGACTAAATTAACTTTATTCATATTCAATATTTATTTCATTAGATTGATTTCCGAGACTCTTTTTGCTGACGGATATTTATCTGGTCGATTTACTCAGACACTGTTACCAAAAAAGGAATTTTGAAATCTGGGTCAATATATAGTTGTTCAACCCCATTGATTTTCTTAAAACCCACATTGCTGATATACATGTTTCTGGGATGAATCTTGTTGATATCGTTGTGGGCGTGAAATACTATTTTCCAATCCCCTTTTTTGTCTTTAAACAAAGAACTATGCCCTACTCCAACCAGGTTACCGGGCTTCTGTAACAAGGGATTGTGTGGATATTTTGTCCATTCTCCCATAATTTCTGTGGCAGTGGCGCATCCAATGCCATAGAATGGACTTTCATAGCTGTTGGCAGAATACGTCATATAATAGACCCCGTTATGCTTGACAACGAAAGATCCTTCATTTACTCTTGGCCATACCTCCTCCCAATCCTGTGAAACGTGAATGCAGGGACGCATCGTCTCTTCTTTGATGGTCATCAGATCTTCCTCCAGCTCAGCCACCCAGATATTTAAGCCGTCATTAAAACGATCAAAAAAAAGATATGCCTTGCCGTCATCGTCGATAAAAAGTGAATTATCAATCGACTTTTCATCCTCGAACATAGGTTTCTGAAATTCTTGCACAAAGGGGCCCAAAGGAGAGTCTGAGGTGGCGACACAAATATGTTCTTCGGCTGTGTAATACATGTAAAAACGATGGTTAACATAATAAACTTCGGGTGCCCAAAACCATTTTTCCCCATACGAGTCCTTCTTGTGCAACGCCAGTTGGGGTATCCTTTTCCATGCTTGGAGGTCTTTTGATGTCATCACCTCAATTCCGTCTGTCGCACCGGTTCCATAGGCGTAGTAGGTATCCTGATACAATAAAATAAACGGATCAGCCAGCGGTATAAGGTCGTCCGAATTTATTTTTTCTCTGCTAACTTGTGGACTTTTACACGAAAACAAAAAGATCGTTACCAGCAAAATAAGACAGTGAAATAATGTGCAATTTTTTACCATTATAGTCAAAGAATAAAAGAGAGAAGCCACAATTAAACAATTGCAGCTTCTCTCTAAGAAAAGAATTATTTAATCCGAACCACTTCTGAATAAATAGCCTGATCGGCTCCTACAGTTCTTACGCCGACCCTGGCGAAGAGAGCCTTGGCTGAAGCCACATTGGCGTTACCCGACAAATCTAACGATAGATTCTGCGAACCGGCCTGAACTTCTTTGAAATCCTTGCGTGCAATGTTGGTCGCATCATCTACAAAAGATGTTTTACTTACCAGCAGGGTAACATAATCAATGTTGGCCGTGCTCACAATCTTGTTAACATTGAATGTTGCATTCAACATGGAGCCATTCAAGGTAATAGACTCATTGTCAATTGTGAAAAACGGGGTAACAGGGACTTCTATTTCAGTAGATCCTTTTAAATTCACAACAATGGTGTCGCGTGTATTTACCCAAGGACCGTTTCTATCACGTGTAACCAGTTTATATTCACCATCAAAAAGCAGTGCCTCAAAGGTACCATTCTGATCCACATAAACCTGGATGTTGTCATGCAGCTGGTATCCGTCCTGATACAATTGCAAACGCACGGCTTCACCTGTTCCACGCAATCCCAGTGTTTGACCGTTATAGGTTATCTTACCGTGCAATCTCGACTGGGGTGCATCGTAGTTGTCGAGACCACAACTGGTGGCTGTAAAAACTACAATCACAAACAATAGAATATATTTATACATTTTCATCTTGCAATTATTTTAATCATGTTACGATTTATTGATAGGGATTCTTCACAATCTTGGGATTGTTATTCACCCAATCCTGATGAATAAAATTGTAATAATTTTTCATCTCAAAATGTCTTGGATTAGGCGACATATGGGTGGCAATCTTATCGAATACCCACTTTCCGTTGTTGGGATTACCCGGATCATTTATCACATAAGGGAACAATGCCCATTGTTGCGCATCGGGATCATTCTGTACACCATTCCAGACCTTATCGGCCAGTCTCCAGCGCTTCAAATCCCAGTAACGATGATCTTCAAAAGCAAACTCCACCCTGTATTCACGTACGATATCATCAAATGTCACTGAGGTTAGCGATTGAATTCCTGCTCTGTCACGAATCTGGTTGATATAAGTAAGTGCCTTACCAGGCTGATTCAGTTCGAATGCTGCTTCTGCTGCAATCATCACAGCCTCAGCAAACCTGAAGCGAGGGAACCACATGTCGCTCCGTCTCCCACGAGTGGAAGCGCTCGGTGTTTCATCCATAAATTTACGGAAGAAAAATCCCGATTTATTCACAAACTGATTGTTGGTGGTCGTGGGACCATTCACGGAGGTAATCAGTACATTATTGGCATCTCTTGTACCTGGTTCGCTGGTTCTGACTTTCCACACACCTCCTTCAAGGTACTTTTGACCTGCCTGTAACACCACCGGCGTACCTTTGAATATCGCACCTGGATAAATCACTGTCCCCCATAGCCTGGGATCCTTATTTGCAAAAGCATCTTCGGCGTTGTCGTAGAATATATAATTTCCGTTGGCATCTTTTGTTTTGATTTCTCCGTTGCGTTCATTGATGTACTCGAAATCTTCCACCAGGTTCAATATCGGACCAGCGTATGCACGATCGATATCCTCTGCGTGAGATGCCGGTATATTACTCTGTGTAAATCCATTCGTCTGACCTGGATATTTATAATCCCGGGCCCAGATAACCTCTTTGTTATTTTCTTTCACAGAAAGAGCCTCATAAAAATTGCGTCCACGGTCATCCGGCTTTGTAAGTTGAAGCTCATATTTGCCACTATTTATCACCTCCTCTGCCGCGGCCAACGCCGTCTGGTAATAACCTTGTGCCAAATTGGCCGGGATTCCCACTTCCCCTCCAGTTGTTTTGATCGGCTCGGGCATCTTGTTGTTGTAGTTTGCAATAGAGCCAGCGTATACTGCAGCCCTGGCTTTCAACATCAACGCAGCCCACTTGGTTGCTCTAGCGGCGTTTACCGACTTATCGACAGGCAGAAAGTCTTTGATGGCTTCGCATTCCGATATGATATAATCATATAGGGCCGCCTCTGTGGACCGAGGGTACTGGAGTGCAGTGATATCCATACCGGTAGAATATTCAAATACCTCGTCACCTACGATAGGCATTCCTCCAAGACCTCTCCCCATGTTGAAATAAAGCCATGCCCTGATAAAACGGGCCTCACCCTCCAACTGCTTTTGGGTTGTAGCATCCAGCACTTTTGTTTCGCGCACACCCTTTAGAAATTGATTCAGATTGCGCAGCAAGGTATAATCATATACCCTCCAGCGGTCATCTTCAAATCCCTGTCTGGTATCTGGTCCCCCGTCCGATTTCGATGCCTCGTCCAAAATTGTGTAGAGATAAGAATCGTCGATATGTTGACCCCAGGTGATTCTGCCATAGAAGTTGGCAAGCACCGATTTGATCATTACTGCATCACCAAACACCTGGTCGTCTGACAAAATGGTGTCGGGTTCTCTTTCCAGAAAATCAGCACAACCACTCCATGTAAAGAGTGCGACTGATAATATGATGATTATTTTTTTGATATTCATAATTATTGTTAGAATTTAAGTGTTACACCCACATTGACAATTCGCATGGTAGGATAAGCCAATCCGTTTGTTTCATTAATTTCCGGATCCACACCAATCAGGTTCGTGAGACCAAACAGATTCTGTCCGGCTACATAGAACCGCAAGTCTGAAATGGAGGCTTTGTTTACGATGAATTTGGGTAGTGTATATCCGAACTCCATATTGCGTAACTTCAAATATCTCACATTTTTCTTCCAGAAGGTGCTGTTCCAATAATTACTGTGACTGCTGTTACCAATCAGCAACATGGGATATTTACCCGGTATCAGTTCGCTGTTGGCATCCCAGATATCAGCAAGACGCCAGGTATTATCCATATAATATTGCGGGTTGTTACCTCCATCGTGGAAAGGATTACGCTGCTCCCACTCCTGATACCATGTACTCAATGCGCCACCGGTGAGGTCGAAGGCCAAGTCGAATCCTCTCCAAAGGAAAGAGAAGTTGAAACCATAGTTAAAGATGGGCGTAGAGTCTTGTCTGTATCCGATGGGCCTTTCATCCATCCCGTTGATCACACCGTCGCCATTGATATCCTTGTATTTTATATCCCCTGGACGCAATGTTTTGTTTCCCTGACGGTCGTTATCGATGGGCCAGGTAGCTATTTCTTCCCAGTTCTGGAATTGTCCGTCTGCTTCAAGTCCCCAGTTCAGGTAACCATAACGCTGAACGATTGAATTTCTGTACACATTCCAGGAATTGCTAAAACGTGGCTTATATCTGTCCCAATCGTAAAAGCGGGAATAGGTGGCATTGGCACTGACAGAGTAGGTAAGGTCACTAGCCCTATCACTCCATTTCAAAATAAAATCATATCCCCTGTGTCTGTCTGAATTCAGATTCTCCTGTGGCAGACTGAACCCTATTTCTGAGGGCAACAAAATATCGTATCTCGAGGCTGGAAGTCCTGTTCTGAGACGATCGAAATAGTCTAATGAACCCGACAACCTGTTATTGAGGAAACTTACATCAACCCCGACGTCCAATATTTTAGCCTTGATCCAGGATAAGGTGGTGACCGGGAGTCCACGGGGAACGGTTCCGATTGTATATTTACCATCGATTACTGAACCGCCATTTTTATAGGTATAACCTCCCATATAATCAAAAGCGTTGTAACCACTGGTATTGTCATCTCCAAGCAAACCATACGATCCTCTCAATTTGAAGTCACTAAAGATATCCGAGAATTTGCTTTCCTGCCAGAAATTTTCTTCCGATATACGCCATCCAAGCGAAGCAGAAGGGAAAAATCCCCATCGGTGATTGGGTGGAAATTTCCATGATCCATCATAACGTCCCGAAAATTCTACCAGATACTTGTCGGCATAATCATAGTTAAATCGACCCATATAACCCAAACGGGCTTGTGTATTGTTTCCGGTATCATCATAGGTATCCATGGTCTCATAATCGATCAGGTGCAATGCGTTGGAAGTAGGAATAGAATGCACCCATGTTGTGGGGGTATCCCGCTGAATCGTCTCAGCACCCATGATGGCAGAAATATTGTGTTCACCAAATTGCTTCTGATAAGAGAGTTGAATATTGGTTGTAATCTCTTCGTTATAACCTTGCCTACGTTCTCTCCAGGGGTTGGTATTTTCAAAGATGACCGGATAAGTATCGGAATTTTCATCGTATCCGTACAGCTTATAGGTATATTCCTGGTTGTCGAGACGCTGATTGGCAAGATAATAACTGACCAGCGCTTTCGCTTTCAACCCCTCCATTATTTCATATTCTGCATCGAAATTCAATTGCACCACTCTCCACGTCTCCTCGTATCGTCCCGATAAATCATAGGTTAGCCAGGCAAAATTTGTTCCTGCTTCCGTAGAGGTGAGGGTGGGATAATCCGGATTATCGTTGGCAAACGGTCTTCTGGTAGGCAGGTTACGGTATGTTCCGAAACGAGGAAGCCAATAGTCATCTCCGCCAGGCACACCCGGGTTGACTCTTTTTTCAATGCGTCCGTTCATTCCACCGCCGACCTTCAGTTTATCAGAGATGTTGGCATTGAGATTCATCTGTACATTGGTACGGGTAAAACCTCCGTAGTTTACAATGATGGCATCCTGATTCAAGTTTCCTACACTTAAATAATAATTGATTTTGTCCGATCCTCCTGAAACGTTTGCATTCACATAAGTCTGTGGCGAAACCTCCCATATATAATCATACCAATCGAAAGGCTGATATCCTTTTTCGGTTCCCTGTTGCCATTTCTCATAATCCTCCTGCGTATAGCGATAATTGGTAGCACCCTGTACCGTCTCTGATTGGATATAGTTTCGAATGTAGGTCTCAGCCGTGGCTGGCTTTGGAAAATCATACAAACTCTGCCAACCATAATAGCTGTTTACCGTGACAGTATTTTTGGAGTTGCGTGATCCTTTTTTTGTGGTTACCACGATGACCCCGTTGGCAGCACGAACACCATAAATGGCGGCAGAAGCGTCTTTCAACACGGAGATCGTCTCAATGTCATTGAAGTCGATGTTGTTAAACTGTCCCGCATCCGACTGAATACCATCAATTACATAAAGAGGAGCTCCCATGTTACGAATCTGAATATTTGTCGTGGCACCCGGTCTTCCGTCCTGTTGACGTGAATTGATACCGGCAATCTTTCCAACCAATGCACCCGAGGCTGTGGACGATTTCGACCGACTCAGATCCTTGGCCCCAATCACTGAGATTGCTGATGTAAGGGATTCTTTCCTTTGAGACATCCCAAAACCGGTGACCACCACTTCACTGAGCATTTCTGAATCTTCAGAGAGTGATATATTGATAAGCGTTCGTCCGCCTATAGCCACTTTTTGAGTTTTCATACCTACGTACGATACTTCCAGTGTTCCATTTGGCGAAATGTTTGGCAAGCTATACTTGCCATCATAATCCGTTACCGTGCCCACCGATGTTCCTTCCACCTGAATCGTTACACCGATTAAAGGTTCTCCTGTCACATCGGTTACGGTGCCAGTTACTGTCACATTTTGTGCGAACATTCCCAGGGAAAATACCCACAAAGTAATGGCTATCAATCCCTTCCATAAATCAAATGAGTTTTTCTTTTTCATTCCATCATTTTGTTAAGTTAGATTATTAAAGATTTATAAGAAATAAAGCAAGCGATGCATATTCTCAATATGCTCTTTAAGTTTGGACTTTCATGTTTGTATCAATTCCTGTTTTTCATTTTTTTACAAAATTGATTATTATTTTACATCCGGGATATCAATATTATCTCAAAAAATGAAATTAATTGCTCAGTTTGCTTCTTACCAATCAGGGCATACTTATTAATTTCCAATCAGACACAAAATTTCATTTGTGCCTTGAGTGGATAAATGTTTATTTTTCTCAATTTCATTAGGTTAAAAGAGAAAAGAGATAAAGGGATATCCCTCATGTGAAGGATCAGGTATATCACAAAAATGAGATAGCTCCTATCAATTATGTGACGTCAAGGATAGCTGGCTTCCTTCGTGCGTGCCCAGTTGCTTTTGAAGTTCTTGGAGTAAAGCCGGGCGAACTCTTCTCGCGGAACTATTTTTGAAAGGAAAACACGACGTATATTCCCAACAATTTTGTCTCAAAGGACATCTTGAACTCATAAATTGAAAGCTGCATGGAGTTCTTTCAAGGTATCATAAAATGCAAGGTTACAAAAACTAAAATTATCAGAGGCAAAATTCTTATTTTACTACTACCGGTTTGATTGGTTCGCCACTAATCGTAATTATCCCTTCGTCTGAAATATTCAGATCATTGATATAAGAAGTGCGGGGGCCTACACTATTCATATTTGCATGGGCATGATAAATATACTTATAGCTTCCATCTGTACTCACAAAAGGTGCTCCGTGACCAGTACCCACTAATCCGGAAGCAGCTGGCTTATCTCTGCGTAAAATTGGGTTTCCGTTATACTTCTTCCAAGGTCCTTTTGGTGAATTTGCAGTTGCAAATCCCACGGCATAGTCTTTACTCTCAAAATGATTGGCTGAATACAACAAATAATACGTATCGCCTTTTTTCACTATTGAAGGTCCTTCAACAATTGCACCTTGAATTCTCTCCCATGGTTCTTCTGCGCTAATACACCTGGTTAATGTTTCTGTCTTTATACTCTTCAAGTCTTCGTTCATCTCTGCGACCCATATCACATTTCCCTGGGTGAATCGCACATAATAGAGATAAGGAGTGCCGTCATCGTCAATAAATAAGGAGGTATCAATCCCTTTTTCGTTTGCTACAATGGGTCTTCTTTCTTCTTGTATAAAAGGCCCCTCCGGTTTGGTAGCCCAAGCAACACAAATATGCTCATCTACTGAATAAAACATATAAAACCTGCTTTTGGATGTCACATAATAAACCTCCGGAGCCCAAAACCATCTTGTCCCCCATGAGTTTTCTGGTGACAGTGCAAGATTCTCGCTTCGCCTCCAATGTTTCAGATCTTCTGAGATATATACTTCAAAGCCATTGATCCGTGTACCGTAAGCGTAATATCTGCCATTGTAGTATATCACGTAAGGATCTGCAATGGGTAGTTTTTGATCGATAATTTCTATTTCTTCTTCTGTATCTTCCAATTTCTCCCCTTCCTGGGGATAATCACTCCTGCTGCTGCATGATAAAACGGAAAAAAATAAAAGTAATAAAACTACAAAGAAGCGAGATTGTATTTCTTTCATATTATTTTTATAAAATTCGATCGATAAGTTGCTGATAAAATTAAGATGAAGAACTTCATACCGAATACATAATCACATTACCTGTAATAGTTCGTATAATCAACAAATCATACGCTAAATTGAGGGTGATGTAAATATGCTTTAACAACAAAATGTATCAATAATTTTTAAACTGTAAAAATAACTATAAAACGTAAACACACGACCAGAAGTCTCCGGTCGTGTGTTTTATTATCTGTTGTTTCAACAATTATACCAACTCCTTGTCTATGGCTACGATCTTCTTTTCGATCAGCTTCAGTTCCGTTTTAATTTTCTCCATCTTTTGGTTCATGTCATCGATCAGATGATTTCCTTTTTTAGAGGAAACAGAGAGGAATCCGATGTTGTTTTCGTAAGTCTGTAATTCGCCTTTCATCCGTTCATATTGCCGCATCAGTTTTTCACGTTCGCGCAGCAACTGGTTTTGGGCATTACCCGATTTGGCCATATCGGAAATGTTTGTCTTAAAGCTTTCAAGTTTCCGCTCGGCCTTATCAATATTAAGACGGTCGAATTGGGCCTCTGTGGCTTCGTAAAACTCACGGTAAATGCGATCTTTCAGCTTATAGGGTACATGACCGATGGCATACCATTCATCCATTAGTTCATGCAATTCAGTCAAAGCCTCTTCTGCTTCAAGAGAAGTATCGAGTTTTACAATACGATCGACGATCGTTTTTTTGGCTTGCATATTTTTTGCCTCTTCGTCGTATTGTGAAGAGGTATGAATCTTTTTCTGTTCGAAAAAGTAATCGCAGGCGCTGATAAACCTCTTCCAGATGCTATCCACATACTTGTGCGGAACAATGCCGATATTTTTCCATTCTTTCTGGATATCGATCATTTCACGGGTAGAATTTTTCCAGTCCTGGCTATCTTTAAGTGCTTCGGCACGTTCGCAGAGCGTCGTTTTTTTCTTGAGATTATCTTCCATCTCTTCACGAAGAGATTTATAGAAATCGTTCTTTGTTTTGAAGAAAAGATCGCAGGCTGCACGATACCGTTTGTAGATCTTGGTATTCCATTTTCGAGGCACAAAGCCTATCTGACGCCATTGAGTCTGGATGTCGAGCACCTCCTTCACTTTGTTGTTCCACTCTTTTACTGAGGTGATCTGGTTGTAGTCAATCGCCTCAAGCTTCTCGCAAAGTGCAGTCTTCAATTCAAGATTTTCATCTTCCTTCCCTCTCAAACTCTCGAAATGAGTTTGATATTTTTTATTGATACTCGTGGAGGCTTCTTTAAACCGATTCCAGATCTCCTCTCTGTCTCTTCTGGAGACAGGGCCGATCTCCCTCCACTCCTGATGCAGGTTCTGCAGTTGATGGAATGCGGAGACCACATCCGGCTCATCGTTGAGCTTTTCGGCGGCGACACACAAGTCGGTCTTTAGTTCCAGATTTTTCTTGAAATCATACTCTCTGAACTCGTTGTTGATGCGTACCAGATCATAAAACTTCTCCACATAACGCTGATACGATTTCCACAATTCATTCACCTTTGCCTGGGGAACCTGTTTGATATCGTTCCACTCCTGCTGCAATGATTTGAACTCCTGATAGGATTTGTTGAAATCTTCCTGTCCTTGTGTTTCGGTCAGCACTTTTATCTGATCAATAATCGCCAGTTTACGGGCTACATTTTTTTCTTTTTCTGCTTCTTCCTGTGCAGCAATGACCGATCGTTTTTCTTTGATCTTCTGAAGCAGCTCCTTCCCTTCTGCAAATAACTCAGATTCGTTGACTACAAAATTTATTTCCTCTCCCCCTTCGGCAAGGAAAGCCTGTTTCTGTTCCTCTGTTTCATTGCGCAAGGAACGGTAGAACTGATTTTTCACTTCATCTACATCTTTGCGTTTCGGATTATCCGATTGCAATAATTTGCGAAGGTGCGCTACAATCTCTTCAATGGGGAGCAGCGAAATACCGCTCTCCTCGGGAACATGCTCTTCTTCGGTTTCCGCGTCTTCTTCAGCATCTTCTTCCACGAAAGCATCTTCGAGATCATAGTCGATAGGGGTATGTCCTTCTGGTTCGTCCTCTTCCAACTCCGGAGAGGTCACTTCTGGTACAGCGGAATCTGCTGCATCAATCTCGTTCTCCGGCTTCGTTGATTTGTCGACCACCACAACTTCGGGAATAATTTCTTCCGAAACGGTAGGATCAATCGCTTCAATATCATTCTCCGGCCCAGCTGTCTTGTCTGCCAGCACATCCTCAGGGACAATTTTTTCCGGAACTGAATTTATTTCCTTTTCTGCAACTGTAGGTGCCGCTAAATCCTCCGCCGCTGGTGGGTCAAGCGATAACGTTTCCTCTATTATTGGTTTCTCCTCTACGGTGACAGGTTGCAGTTCTTTTGCTGTTTCTTCTTCGTTAACGGGTAATTTGTCGTTCTCCGGATCGTTTTTCGTATTCATCAGTAATCCCTTCATTTAGCCCGGCGGATGAGCCAGGATGTTGCCATTCAAATTTTATTTTTTTTTAAAACACGATAGCAGTTTTTATCACCCGCTATTCCTGTTTAAAGTGGTACAAATTAACGCAATATTTTTGGTATTTCAACGGTTTTTACCATTTAATTTGTGGCATACAGCATAATGAAGTCAATTTCGAAGCAATTGAAGCTCCGAATAAATTATTTATTTCAGTTAAAAATACACATGCTCCAGCATTTACTGCCTTAAAAGGAGCGGTTTATTTCTCCCGGAAGAAAATATTGATGGGTGTACCTGTAAAGTTCCAATTTTCACGCATACGGTTCTCGATAAAGCGTTTATACGGCTCTTTAATCCATTGGGGAAGATTGCAGAAGAATGCAAAAGAGGGTATCTGGGTGTTCGGCAACTGGGTAATGTACTTCACCTTTATATATTTTCCTTTGTTGGCAGGAGGCGGCGTCCTTTCAATAATGGGCAGCATGATCTCGTTGAGCTTGCTGGTGGGGACCTTCCGTTTGCGGTTCACATATACCTCCTTGGCCGTGTCCATGACTTTGAGAATACGTTGTTTGGTTATCGCTGAGCCAAAGATTATGGGAAAATCGGTAAAGGGAGCCAGACGTTGACGAATGGCATTTTCGAATGTTTTGATCACTGCAGTATCTTTTTCCTCCACTGTATCCCACTTGTTGACAAAAACAACCAGTCCTTTGCGGTTTTTCTGAATAAGGGAGAAAATGTTCAGATCCTGGCTCTCGATACCCCGTGTGGCATCAAGCATTAGAATACAAACATCGGCATTTTCAATGACCCTGATGGAACGAATCACCGAGAAATACTCCAGATCCTCGGTCACTTTTCCTCTTTTGCGGATTCCGGCAGTGTCAATTAAATAGAAATCCATGCCGAACTTATTGTAACGCATGTAGATAGAATCGCGTGTAGTGCCAGCAATATCGGTAACAATGCTTCTCTCCTCCCCGATCAAGGCATTGATGATGGATGATTTTCCAGCATTGGGACGTCCCACGACAGCAAATTTTGGAACATCATCCAATATCTCCTCCTCGTTCTCCTTGGGTAATAGTGTGAGAATGTGATCGAGGAGATCACCTGTACCTGATCCGTTGATGGACGACACGCTGTATGGATCACCCAAGCCGAGTGAATAAAATTCTGCAGCCTGATGACCGATGTCGAAATTGTCAGCCTTATTAGCCACCACGACCACCGGCTTGCGTGAACGGCGCAACATTTGTGCCACACCTGAATCAAGATCGGTCAGCCCGTTCATTACGTCAACCACAAATAGAATCACATCGGCCTCCTCAATGGCAATGTTCACCTGTTTGTTGATTTCATCTTCCATGACATCATCGGAATTCACAACCCAGCCGCCGGTATCGACCAGAGAAAATTCCTGTCCGCTCCAGTTCACCTTCCCATACTGACGGTCGCGTGTGGTGCCGGCTGTCTCCGTCACAATGGCCTGACGAGTTTGTGTCAGGCGATTAAACAGGGTGGATTTACCCACATTGGGTCGTCCTACTATGGCTATTAAGTTCTGCATTCTTTTGTTCTTTTTGAGTCATCCGACTCGTTATTTCTTTGGCTTAATGGCAAATTGGCTTATGGAATATCAATCCAGTTTATAACCAAATGTCTTCAGCAGGTTGTCTCTGTTACGCCAGTCTTTCTCGACCTTTACGTAGAGTTGGAGGAAGATTTTCTTTTCAAAAAACCGTTCGATATCTTTGCGGGCCATCGTACCCACTTTTTTTAGTGATTCACCCTTATGGCCAATCACAATTCCTTTTTGCGTATCTCTTTCCACCAAAATAATGGCCCTGATCCTGATGATATCTTCTTCCTCCTTAAACTCCTCCACTCCCACTTCTATGGAGTAAGGAATCTCTTTCTGATAAAGTAACAGCGCTTTCTCCCGGATAATCTCAGCTACAAAAAAGCGCGCCGGCTTATCGGTGAGGGCGTCTTTCTCGAAATAAGGAGGTGACTCAGGCAGGAGTTCCAGGATACGCTTTTGCACCATCTCTATAGCGAAGTTATTCAAGGCAGAAATTGGAAATATCTCAGCCTTCGGCAACAGGGTTCTCCATTGTGCCACCATAGCTTCGAGTGCGGCTTGATTGGTCTGATCAATTTTGTTAATCAACAACAGCACGGGCATCTCCAGTTGCTGCACCTTCGCCAGAAACTCGTCGTTTTTGTCTATCTTCTCTACAACATCGGTCACATAAAGCAGCACGTCGGCATCCTGTAATGCGGAAAGAGAGAAGTTGAGCATTTGTTCCTGCAGTTTGTAACTGGGTCGCAGTACACCTGGTGTATCGGAGTAGACAATCTGGTATGCAGGCGTATTCACGATTCCGATAATCCGGTGCCGTGTGGTTTGTGCCTTGGCTGTAATGATCGAGATCTTCTCACCCACCAGCCGATTCATCAATGTAGATTTCCCCACGTTGGGATTACCCACAATATTAACGAAACCAGAACGATGATTTTGCTCCTGCATTTTTTTCAATTTTCACTGTTTAATCTGTCAGCATGCAGCCCCGGAAGGCCAGCTTTCAATTCAGAGCAGTAAGCATCAGGCTATATACAAGCACCTGTTGTGGCATGTCGCAAGCCTCCGATGCTTATTTCTGCGTTTCCTCGTAATCATATCCCCATTTCAGGTAAATACTACCCCATGAAAATCCCGCACCGAAAGCAGTGAGAATTACATTATCCCCCTTGCGTAGTTTGGGCTCCCACTCCCACAGACAGAGAGGAATGGTGCCGGCGCTGGTATTGCCATATCGCTCAATGTTGATCATCACCTTCTCTCGCGGCAAACCGGTCCATTCAATTGCTGCATCAATAATCCGCATGTTCGCTTGGTGGGGTACCAGCCAGTCCACATCGTCAACTGTAAGGTTGTTTCTTTTCATGACTGACTCCGAGACTTCTGCCATGCGCGAGACTGCATATTTGAAAACAACCTTTCCGTCTTGATAGACGGTATGTTCGGAATTATCTACTGTCTCGTGTGATGCCGGAAATTTACTTCCCCCCGCTTTCATTTGTAGCGGCTTGTAGCCTATTCCGTCGGAATGGAGTTCAGCATCCATGATACCGATATTTTCTTCAGTGGGCTCTATCAGCACAGCTCCTGCGGCATCTCCAAAAAGTGGACAGGTTGTGCGATCCTTATAATTGGTAATGGAAGACATCTTGTCTCCGGCAAGCAGTATGATTTTTTTATACTTCCCGGTTTTAATTAATCCGTTACAGATTTCCAGACCATAGATAAAGCCGGAACAAGCCACCTCCATGTCGAAACAGAAAGCATTCTTGATCCCATTATTCTCTGCCACGATCGAAGCAGCCGACGGAAAGATATGATCGGGAGTAGATGTGGCAAATATTACCGCATCTATTTCTGTTGCAGAAGTAGCGGTCTTTGTCAACAATTCCTTTACCGCTTGCGTGCCCAGCACCGATATGCCCTGTTGCTCTCCTTTCAGAATGCGTCTTTCTTTAATTCCTACGCGGGTCACGATCCACTCATCTGAAGTATCCACCATGGCAGAAAGCTCCTCATTGGTAAGAATATAGTCCGGCACACTGGCGGCTATTCCCGTTATCACTGCGTTTAATTGCATTGTCGTCGTCAATAATGTGAAAGATGAGAAAAAACCCTGAAACACGGTCGGGTCATTTCAGGGTCTCTTGATTCTATCAGATGAAAGAGAGAAGTCTATGCAGTAACCTCTTTTTCAATTGCCAATTTTCCTCTATAATACCCGCATTCGCCGCAGACGGTATGATAGATATGCCAGGCGCCACAATTGGGGCATACAGCCATGGTGGGTAATTTAGCATGGTCGTGCGACCTTCTTTTTCCTTGTCTTGCAGAAGACTGTCTTCTTTTTGGATGTGCCATTTGTATCTATAATTATTACTGTTTATAATTTCAATTTTCGTCGATGTCCAATCCTTTCAGGACATCCCATCGGGGATCGGTGGGCGGTGTACCCTCTTCATCGATGAATTCTTCTTCGTCACCTATTTCGTCCTCATCCTCCTCACCATCTTCGGCACTTACAGCACGATGCTTGCGCAGCTTTGATGAAATCATCCTGTTGCATTCACCGGCAGGGTGCACATGTTTGATGGGGATGGTCAGCGCAATAAATTCATAAAGGAACCATGCGATGTTGATCTCTCCCTCATCTTCAGGAATAATCACAATCTCATCACTCTCTTCGGAATATTCTTTTCCGAACTTTACAATGAGTCTGTTTTTGGTCTCCACCTCCTGATTCATGTCATCGAGACAACGCGTGCAGGGCACCTGCACCACCCCTTTGATATCGAAATCAAATTCAAACATAGATGACGTTCTTCTCACTGAGACCGTCACCTTCACGTTACCTTTCCTTACTTCATCGCCATCGATGGCTTCAAAGAATTTGCGATCCAACTCATACTCATAGGTATGTAGTCCAATGGAAAGATTCTTTAGGGAAATATTGTACAAACTAAACTTTGCCACGTTTTCTCCTGAAAATAAAGCGGTGCAAAGATAGTAATTTTTTCTTTGCTCCGACTGTTTTTACGATATTTATTTGTATTCGTGATCAGCAGCCCGCGGCCTGTAACACGATCCGCTGCATCTCCTCGAAATGTTCTTCGAGACTTTGCAACAGTTTAAACTGTGCTTTGGTGCGTACCAGATTGTGTTCGGGATAGGCAATTTTATAATAGGTATCGCCATCGATATAATCTGTAAAGAAACGCACCGTTTGCATGTAGGTCAGCAACTTTGCGCCAAAAGCAAGGTTTTCAATCTCCATTTTCGTCAGGAACGATCCCGCCTTTTGCAGGTATCCCTTTGCATATCCCTCAAAGATAGCCAGATCCACTGATACACGGCCCAGTTCTTTGTCATCTTCGGCACCCGTATTGGCACCCGTGCGAATAAAATCACCAAAGTCCGACAGCACATAACCCGGCATCACCGTATCGAGGTCCACCACACAAAGAACCCGGTCCTCCTCATCGAAAAGGATGTTGTTTACTTTGGTATCGCAATGGTTTGTTCTCTTTGGCAACATACCTTCCCGATGCAATCTTTCCGCTTTACACATTTCATCGGCACGTAATTCTATCTCACTTACCAGATCGGCAACCTCATTCAGTCTACCGGCCCTGTTGTTCTTCACTGATGCACGAAATGTCTCCAGGCGTGCCTCCATATTGTGGAAGTTGGGGATGGTCTCAAAAAGAGGATCTCCAGGCAGATCGGCCAGCATCTGTTGAAAATCACCAAAAGCCATGCCGGCACGGTAGGCCAGTTCCGGGTTTATTTCGTCATAGCTTTTGCTACCACCAATGAAATCCATCACACGCCAGTAGTCGCCATTCCCATCTTTGTAGTAAAGCTTTTCATCGCGTGCAGGTAGCAACGACAGTACTTTCCTTTCTATGTCAGTTTCTCCCCGTGCCTCCAGTTTTGCCCGGATATGACTCGTTACCCTGAATATGTTATCCTGTAGCTGATCAACATTTTTAAAAATGTGATGGTTGATGCGTTGCAACACATACTCTTTCCCGTTTGAGATTACCTTGTAAGAGTCGTTGATGTGTCCTTTGCCAAGGGGCATTATTTGTACATTGTTGTCCTGTTCGACAAATTGAAAGACAATTTCTTTCAGTTCGCTATGGTTATTCATTTCCGCGGTTGTTATTATATTCTCTTTATCAATATCTTAGCATCTATTCACTTCGTTTCCTTCATGGTGATTATTCCAACTCCAGCAGTCCGAAAAACTGCGGAACATGGAAGTTGGGTTTGGGCAAGTCGATGGGGCTCCAGCTGATAAAATGCGGTTCGGGTGTCTTGTCGCCACACTTGTAAAAGTTAGCCCTTATTTTTTGTCCGGCGAGCGATTCATGCGCAGCAAATCCCATAACTTGTTTCGGTATCTCGAGATACATAGTCCAGTCGCTTAGCTGACGCCCGTCTTCATATCTGTGAGAGATGCTGCTTTGTCTGATGACCGATTGTACTTCGGTGGTAAGCTGCGTGCCTTTTTCTCTTGTTTCATGATGCGCTGCCAACAAGGCGCCCAGGAGATTGCATTCGAAGTTTCTGTAAACCTCTTCCCCATCACGCTGCATAAAAAATTCCACGCAACTGTCTTCCCAAATCGATCCGAAATCTTCGGTATTCATTGCTCGCACTGCTTCAGCAGTTACCTGATAGTATAGATAAAGACGCTCCCCGTCGTGTGCTAACCGCACCGTTACGGGTAATAACTTCGGAAAATCCTTTTCCCAGTTCACCTGATCTATCGCTGCTTCGGCTCCTGCCTCAAGCAATAGCTTTATTTTATCGAATGGTGTTTCACACTGCGAAACATGCTGATTGGGTACATGAAGCGTCTTCATAAGCTTATCTTGTGTAATATACATTCCGTGCCATTTTCAGGCTATCATGTATCTTTTATATCAAATTGTCACCTCGTAATGGATGGTTCTATATTGAATGAAATGAAAAGAACAAAGATATTCTTTTTAGTGGCTACAGGCAAAAATAAATGAAAAAAACCGTGTAACAAATGATTGCTACACGGTTTTTATGATCTGTCACACAATGTATGCAGTGTGTTACATTGCTGATCGCATCGGATTACCTATTTCTTATTGTGCACTTACGTGGCTGAAGTAAATACCATTTGCAAGTTGAGCCACTCCTTTATAAGAGCTTTTGGTCGCAATCACGGTCAATGTGTCCCCCACTTTGATGCCTTTGGTAGCCAAGAAATTTTTCTTAAAGTCTCCTGATGCACCATAACCCGAATAACAGCCATATAGATAAATAGTACTATCCCCATCTTTCAGATATAGATTGCCGTACATCGGATCTTTGATTTCAGTAATTTCACCGCTTACCATATAGTAATCCTGGCTGGAATCGGGTTTGGTCAGTACATCGGCAATGGTAGCAGCGGTTACTGAAATCTTGCTTTCCAACACGGCACCTCCCACTTGTGGTGTCCCTTTGTATTCGGCACGTTTGCCGACAATGGTGATGATATCACCCTCTTTCAGGCCTTTATCCTTGAAATCCTTGATTCCATACACATATACTTCGCCAGAGAAATCTCTCACGTATAAATTGCCATAAGTTCCATTGGCAATGCTGGTGATCACACCGGTCAGGCGATATTGTGTGTTGCCCACTTCAGCGGCAAGGAATTCGGCAATCGTGGCTTTCACGATGGCTCCTTTCTGTGTCAGGGTTGCCGGTACAGAAGATCCTTTTGAGCCGTCGGTGGTACTGAACGTGATGGTTGTACTACGGTCGCCGCCAGTATTGGCAGCGGCTTGAAATTTCACAACTGCATCGATTCCATTCTGTTGTATAGAAGAAATTGACAGCCACGATTTTGCATCTTCGGGAATTTCTACCGATACGCCCTGTCCTTTGGATTTAAGGAATGCAATAAATTCGCCACCTTCGAGCGGTAGTACTTCATTTGCAACAGAATCCACTTTTATAAGCGACTTGTTGATGTTGATAACCGTTACATTCACCAATTGGGGTGATCCGTTGTAAGTAGATTTCGGTCCTTGTATTGTCACCTCATCACCCACTTCAAGACCAAGGCTCAGGAAATTTCTCTCTGCACCCTTTTCATCAAGCGTGCCATAAATATAAATTGTGCCGGTTTCATCCGTTATATCCCAGTTGCCATACAAAGTATTGGATATGGCAGTTACCACACCTGTTGCACGGAATGTCTTTCCGTCGGGACCCACTCTGATTTCAGCAACTTTAGCATCTGAAATCTCTACAACACCTTGAATCACATTTATGCGTTGCGTTTTGTCTCCACTGTGAAGTAGTACCTCTGCAGTGCGGCCATCGAGGGCAGCTTCTGCAGAAAAGGTGATTTGAGACTCACCGGCACTGCCTGAAATGGCAGAGATTGTGAGCCACTCGACCTTGTTTTTATCGGTCGTTACTTTCTCTGCTGTCCAGCTATCCTTCGCTGTCA
>ENA-UOOE01000120-UOOE01000120.1-fermentation-metagenome-genome-assembly--contig:-NODE-120-length-79087-cov-4.709826_pt1 | contig 79087 bp, 78 predicted proteins | sample MGYA00245776_ERZ724021 | MGnify/ENA primary metagenome ERZ724021 (study PRJEB28704, sample SAMN03018321) | fermentation metagenome | biome: anthropogenic terrestrial biome; feature: soil; material... | reverse complement strand
TTGCTGTTTTGATGGCGCTGAGCCCGATGTGGTTTTACGAACAATCCTCGACCTCCGCGTTGCGAACGCGGCGCTCTCCCAGCTGAGCTACAAGCCCGTATGAAATTTTAATAATAAGACAGGTTGCTGTTTTGATGGCGCTGAGCCCGATGTGGTTTTACGAACAATCCTCGACCTTACGGATGCGAACCGTACGCTCTCCCAGCTGAGCTACGCCCCCGAAACCAGTCATGTCCTTTTTCAAACAATAATTCAATGCGGATGAAGGGACTCGAACCCCCACGCTAAAGCGCCAGATCCTAAGTCTGGTGCGTCTGCCAATTCCGCCACATCCGCTCGCTGATTTATTAACAGCAAGAATTATTGTACTACTGTGCAATTACATTGTCAAGCAATTTTTTTTACATGTTTTGTTTTTAAAATTTGCAAGCTTGTCAAAGCTGTCTATAATTTCAATGTTGTTATTAAATATAGGTTTTTTTTCTTCTTCTAAAAAATTTGTTGTGTATGCAACCGGCCTGTTATAATCATTTGCATATTTCACAGTATGAAATATACCGCCTTTTTGACCGCCTTCTATGACTATTATTCCTTCGGATATTGCTGCTATTATTCTATTTCTGTCTATAAAACCATACTTTCCTGCCTTTTCTTTTGGCGGAAATTCAGATACTATAGCTCCTCCATTTATTATAATCATATTATAAAGTGCCTTATTGTTCCTAATCACGTTCAAATGGCCAGACGGTATTACGGCTACTGTCCTGCCCTTAGCCTGCAGACACCCATTATGAGCCGCTTCATCACATCCTGAAGCAAAACCGCTTACTATACAGCAATGCTCCTCTGCAAGTTTTTCCGCAAAAATAGAACTTATTTCATATCCTTTTTGTGAAGGGGTCCGTGAGCCAACTATTGCTATGTTGTTATCTTGATCAAGCAATTCTTCATCACCGTCCACATAAAGGATTATTGGCTTATCTTCTATAAATTTAAGCCTTTTGGGATATTCCATATCATACAATCCAATTATTTTAATTTTGGATTCTTTGCAGCATTCAAAAATTTCAGAAGCATCTTTTTCTATTTTATCAAGATCAATTTTTAGCCTTTTTATACCCATTCTCTCCAACAGCTTTACAATATCGGAAAAATTATTTAATTTTAAATCTCTTGTTTCTATGTAATTTAAAATCTTGCTAATTGTTTTTCTTCCTAAACCATTAATCAACTGCATTCTGATTATATCTTCATTGCTTACCATCTTGTTCCCCTTATTCAATAATGTAAGGACCTTTGCATGTCCATCTAAAGTATATGTTTTTACATTTTATCATATATTGCAGCAAAAAAAAACTCTTCTTTGATCAAAGAAGAGTTAAAAAAACTTAATTAATTTTTATTCTATGGTTACAAGAGGATCTCCCGTATTTACATTTGTTGATTTTGAAGTATAAATTTTGTTTATAGTTCCGTTTTTAGGAGATACAATTTCATTTTCCATCTTCATTGCTTCGAGAATCAATAAAATATCCCCCTCTTTCACTGATTGTCCCTCTGATACTTTTATATCCAATATTGTTCCCGGCATAGGAGCAGAAATTATTTCTCCTGACACAGGACCTGAAGATGCTTTTGAAGCAGGAGCAGACTGTTGTTGAGGCTGAGGCGCAGATGCCGCCTTTGGTTCAGGAGATGCTTTAGGCTTAGGATCCGAGACCGGTTGTGATTCCTGTGCCACAGGCTGATATGCAAATCCTCCTTGGCCTGTTCCAACTTCTTCAACTTCTACCGCATATGTTTTTCCGTTTACCGTTATGTTAAATTTTTTCATTTTATCCTCCATTATCTCATTAGTTCCATTCTTCCTTTTAGTGCCCATAAAGAACCTATTTCGGAAGTTTCCCTAATATTTTTAACTGTAAATTCTCCTATATTTTTCCCTAACATGCACGCAATAGCAGCTGTTATTGCTGCTACAGTTTCTTCCTCTTCGTCCATTGCAGACACAGCCGCAGTTATCACTGCAGTGATCTCATCATTATCTGTTTCCTGAACTTGATTTCTTTTTTTTGGTTCAGAGTTTTCATTGTCTTTATTAAAAATTTTGCTAAAAATACTCATGTAACTGCCTCCTTACAAAGGAATATTGCCATGCTTCTTTTCAGGTCTTTGAACTCTTTTACCTGTAAGCATGTCAAATGAGCTTATTATTCTTTTCCTTGTTTCGGACGGTTCTATAACAGCATCTACATAACCTCTTGATGCTGCAGTGTATGGATTTGTCACTGTATTCCTGTACTCTTTTATTTTTTCTGTGCGTTTTGCACTCTTGTCTTTCGCCGCTTCAATTTCTTTTTTAAATATTATGTTGGCAGCTCCGTCAGGTCCCATTACGGCAATTTCCGCAGTAGGCCATGCAAGCACCATATCGGCTCCCAATTCCTTGTTGCACATGGCTATGTAAGAACCTCCATAGGCTTTCCTCGTAATAACAGTAACCTTTGGTACCGTAGCTTCTGAATACGCATAGAGCATTTTAGCTCCGTGCCTTATAATTCCTCCGTATTCCTGATGTGTACCCGGAAGGAATCCCGGAACATCCATCAATGTCAAAAGAGGTATATTGAATGCATCGCATGTTCTGATAAACCTTGCAGCCTTGTCTGATGCATCAATGTCCAGGCAGCCGGCCAAAACCTTGGGCTGGCTTGCTATTACTCCAACACTTTTCCCATTCAATCTCATGAAACCCGTTATTATGTTCATAGCATAATATTGCTGGTATTCAAGAAATTCTTTATTATCGGCAAGTGAATAAACAACTTCCTTCATGTCATATGCTTTATTTGGATTATCAGGAATAATATCGTTCATTGCTACATCTGTCCTGTTCAAATCATCATGGACTTCCTGAGATGGTGCGGTTTCAAGATTGTTTTGAGGCAAAAAACTTATTAGCTTTCTTATATGATTCATACATTCTTCTTCTGAATCATCTACAAAATGAGCTACTCCGCTTTTGCTATTGTGAGTCATGGCTCCCCCTAGTTTTTCGCCGGATACTTTTTCTCCTGTTACAGTCTTAATAACATCAGGCCCGGTTATAAACATTTTGCTTATATTTTGCACCATAAATATAAAATCCGTCAGTGCCGGAGAATAAACCGCCCCACCGGCACATGGCCCCAATATTACCGATATTTGCGGAATAACTCCTGATGCAGTTGTATTATTAAAAAAAATTTTTCCATAACCTGACAATGCATCAACACCTTCCTGTATTCTTGCTCCACCAGAATCATTGATTCCGATTATAGGGGCCCCAACCTTTAAAGCCATTTTCTGTGCTTTCACAATTTTTGCGGCGTGCATCTCTCCTAAGGAACCACCAATTACAGTGAAATCCTGGGCATATATATACACTAATCTTCCGTTAATTGTCCCATAGCCTGCTACGACACCTTCTCCGGGAGCAGACTTCTTTTCCATACCAAAGTTAACGCACCTGTGTTCTACAAAGGCATCAATTTCTACGAAGCTATTTTGGTCAAGCAGCATCAATATTCTTTCTCTGGCAGTCTTTTTACCACGTTCATGCTGCTTGTCTATTGCCTTTTGCCCACCGCCCAGCATAACTTTTTTAGTTTTTTCTCTGAGCTCTGTTATTTTTTCGTTTGGCAATTTTAAACCTCCTATTCTTTTGCATAATAGTAATATATATAAAATAATAAATTTTAACGATAAAGTCAACATAAAATCAATATAAATGCAAATTGACAGAAACTATTTTCAGCTTGCAATTTTATAGCTTGGCACAAGTAACAAAATCACCCGCTTATAATGTTGAATTCAATGGAAAAACACATTTAACCAACAAATTATATCCACGAAATATAATAAATTATATATTATATGATTATGCCTGTCAGCATTATTTCTATTTTTAAACTATTTCCATATTGACAAATGTATTTCATTTGCTAAAATATAAGTTAAGGTTAGCACTCAACAATAATGAGTGCTAACAGAGATGGTGCCGGCATATTGGCTTAACATGTGCAATCTAGCACTAACGATAAATATAATCAAGAAAGGAAATGAACTATGGGCAAAAAACAATTCAAATCTGAATCAAAAAAGCTTTTGGATTTAATGATTAATTCAATTTACACTCACAAAGAAATATTTCTAAGAGAATTAATTTCAAATGCAAGTGATGCAATTGACAAAAGCTACTACAAATCCTTAAAGGATAGTAGCGTTGAATTTAACAAGGATGATTTTTATATAAGAATATCAGCAGATGAAAGTGAAAGAATTCTTAAAGTGTCTGACACAGGCATTGGAATGACTAAAGATGAACTTGACTCAAATCTGGGAACAATTGCAAAGAGCGGATCATTAGATTTTAAGTCAAACAATGAAGTTAATAACGACGTTGATATTATAGGACAATTTGGAGTAGGATTTTATTCAGCATTCATGGTTTCTGAAAAAGTAACCGTTATAAGCAAATCAGCAGACTCAGATGAAGCTTATAGATGGGAATCAAGCGGTACTGACGGCTACACGATAGCTCCCTGCGAAAAGGAAACGACAGGAACAGACGTAATAATGAAAATCAAGGAAAACACTGACGCCGAAAATTATGATGAATTCCTTGAACTTTACAATATTAAATCTTTAGTCAAAAAATATTCTGATTTTATTAAATACCCTATTAAAATGATGATGAAAAAAAGAAGGAAAAAAGAAGGGACCGAAGAAGGAAAGGACGAATATGAAGATTATTACGAAGATGAAATATTAAACAGCATGGTTCCTATCTGGAGGAAAAACAAAAGCGAGCTTAAACCGGAAGATTATGAAAACTTCTATAAAGAAAAACGCTTTGGATTTGATAAGCCTCTGAAGTATGCCCACATAAGCGTTGAAGGTGTCACCAGCTACAATGCCATACTGTATATTCCGTCAAAAACTCCCTTTGATTTCTACACCAAGGAATTTGAAAAAGGCCTGGAACTTTATTCAAATGGCGTACTGATAATGAATAAATGCCCGGACCTGCTTCCTGACTATTTCGGATTTGTTCAGGGTTTGGTGGATTCTGCAGACTTATCTCTCAACATATCCAGAGAAACTTTACAACATGACAGGCAGCTTCAGCTTATTGCAAAGACAATAAAAGAAAAAATTAAGAACGAACTGTTGTCAATGCTGAAGAATGAAAGAGAAAAATATGAAACATTCTTTAATAATTTTGGAAGAACCTTGAAAATCGGTTTATACAGTGAGTGGGGCGCAAACAAAGAAACACTGCAGGATCTAATTATGTTCTACTCGTCAACAGAAAAAAAACTTGTTACGCTGAGCGAATATGTTTCCAGAATGAAGGATGAACAAAAATATATTTATTATGCAACAGGTGACAACATTAATAACATTGCAAGGCTTCCTCAAGCTGAGCTCGTTGCCGATAAGGGCTACGAAATTCTATACTTTACCGATGAAATTGACGAATTTGTAATCAAAGTCCTAACGAAATACAATGAAAAAGAATTTAAAAACGTATCAAGTGCAGATTTAGATTTAAAACCAGAAGGTGAAGAAGAAAATAAAGACAATAAGGAAGTAGAAGAAAATAAAGACCTGTTCAGCTTCATGAAAGACTCTTTAAACGGCAAAGTTAAAGATGTACGAGCATCAAAAAGATTGAAAACTCATCCTGTATGCATTGCAACGGAAGGCGAATTGTCAATTGAAATGGAAAAAGTGCTGAAAACAATGCCTAATAATATGCCGGACAGCGTACATGCAGAAAAGATACTTGAAATAAACATACATCATCCAATGTTCAAAAAAATTCAAAACGCATATGCAGCGGATAAGGAAAAACTGAAGAAATTATCAAATGTACTGTATAACCAGGCATTGCTTATTGAAGGACTTCAAATAGATGACCCAGTGCAGTATGCAAATGATGTGTACGATTTGCTGGAACAATAATAAATTTCCAATCAAGGAAAATTGTTGTTATTTAAAAAAACGTGGGAATTTCCCACGTTTTTTGATTTGATGATACATCAATTATTGTTAATCTATTGTTCAAAATACTCATCTAATGAAAGACCTGATTCATATACATTTGTTGCAAGTTCTGCCCCTAAGTATCTTAAATGCCACGGTTCGTACATATATCCTGTTATGTCTTCCTTTTCCTTAGGATACCTTACAATGAATCCGTATTTATGAGCATTTTTTGATACCCACTTGCCTTCCTCGGTATCTCCGAATGTATCGTCCAACTGAAAGTCCATTGCCTCGCATGTAATATCCATTACAAGTCCTGTCTGATGCTCGCTTTGTCCGGCTTTAGCACTGAACGTATCGGCTGCTTCCTTCCCATGTGCAGCTGCATAAGAACCATATAACGAAACTTGAGTATTGTATGACCTATATCCTGAACGAGCATATAGATCATATCCGTCCTCCTTGGCTGCAGCAAATAAGCCTTTTAGAGCTTCATAAGCAGGTTTTCTCATTTGATTAACTTCCGGATTGGATAATACTGTCGGTAAATCTGTAAGCTCTACCAAATCCCCAGGTATATACGTGTCCGGAAGAGTATGTGTTCTGTTTACAAGTACATCTATGGCCTCCGGATTTTCAACTATTACTATATCTTTAGAAGTATTTTCACCTTCATGTTCTTCAGTTGGTGTTTCAGTATCATCAACGGGCTTTTTCTCTATGTCTGAAGGTTCCTTTGTTTCTTCTTTCGGTTCGTTTTCATGTTCTATGCTTTCAGGTTCTTTAGACGTATTTTCATCTTTATCAGCAACAACACCTATTAACTTACTGATTCCAAATATTAATAAAATAAATACAGCCGCTAAAATTATAATTCTGTGTATCTTTAGTTTACCTTTCTTTTTCATTCTTCTCCTCGTTATTTTAATTATATCTTTTTCCACATTATTATTGCATCTTCAACAGGTTCTAAGTAATACCCCGGCCTTTTACCTGCTGCTACAAACCCAAATTTATTATAAAGGTTAATAGCCTGAAAATTTGATTCCCGGACTTCAAGAGTCATTGCTCGAATTTCTGAGCATTTGCATATTTCAATCATTTTATTTATCAACGATGTTGCTATCCCCATTTTTCTATATTTAGGCAAAACTGCAACGTTCGTTATGTGACATTCGTCCAATATTCTCCACATTCCCATGTGTCCCATAATTATACCGTCTTCTTCCGCACATTGATAATATGCTAAATCGTTGTTTAGTTCTTTCTCGAAGGAATTTTTAGTCCATGGCAAAGAAAAACATATTTTTTCAATTTCAGTTAATTGATCCAAGTCGCTGTAACGCACACTTCTGATCACTACCATAATTCCACCTCACTTCTTATTGCGTTCAGCCTGGGACAACCTCAGATACTGAGGCTTAAATTCAGATGCCTGAATTAATTCTCCTTTTAATGCCATACGAAAACCTATGGAAGCCAATGTGCTGGCACTTAAATAATTAAATTTATTTGGAGCAAAATTAGCTCTTTCTTCCAATTTTTCCTCAATAATATCTCTGTAATTAACTGAACCATCCCCATTAAAAATTGCGGCCTTGCCGCAGCCATTTAATATTTCAATCAATTCACCGATATTGCATGGAAGTTGTTCTTTTACGGTAATAAGCTGCCCTTTTTCCCATTTGTAAATACCAGTATAAATTCTCTCAGATCTGGCGTCCATAACGGGTACAATCAGATTATTTAAATCAAAAATATTCCACGCAAGAGATTTTGTTGTAGGCACACAGGCTATTGGAATATTAACAGCATAGGACAAACTTTTTGCAATGGCAGCTCCAATCCTCAGGCCTGTATATGAACCGGGACCTTCTGAAACTGCAATAACATCCACATCCTGTATTTTAAGTTCCAATTCTTCCATTAATGCCGCAATCGATGGCATAAGTTTTTCTGAATGTGTCTTTTTATGGTTTAACGTATATTCTCCCAATAATTTATCATCCTCTGATACTGCACAGGAAGCCGTTATTGATGCAGACTCAATTGCAAGTATTTTCATATTTTTTTAACTCCTTAACCAATTTATCATATGATTTTCCCTTTCCGTAAATAACCATAGTACGAGCATAATCAGCAAACCTTTCTATTTCTATACTGATTCTTTCCTCAGGAAGTATTCCTTTAATTTTACGTGACCACTCAATGATTGTTACACCTTCGGAATAAATATATTCATCATAGCCCAAATCATACATGTCATCCTCTGAGTTTATTCTGTATACATCCATATGATAAAAAGGAAGCCTTCCTTCATATTCTTTTATTATGGTAAAAGTAGGACTTGTTATGTATTCGCTGACTCCGAATTCCCTAGCTATGAACTGTGTCAAGGTTGTCTTGCCGGCACCCAGATCACCGTCTAAGCACAGCACAGTTCCTTTCTCCAAGCAGTCAGCTATAATTTTCCCTATTTTTTCCGTGTCCTTTAAATTATTAACTGTTATTTTCATAATGTTTCCTTAAGTTTATAGATTTAATTACTGTTTTATTATACATTTACACTCTTTAAAAATCAAGCGATTTAGAAACAGGGATTTTTTTCGTTTAGATTATTCCATTTACAAATTTTCATGTGAGTCAGGTTTTTTCCCCATCCAGCCTTTACCTTCAATAATACGTGTAACCATCATTGCAGCAACCGTATCGCCGGTTGAGTTCAGGCATGTTGCAGGAGGGTCAACCAGGAAACCTATGGTTGCTATAATAGGAAATGCTTCCGGAGGAAAACCATACATATTAACAATAAGCATTTCTCCAATTAACCCTCCTCCGGGAACCCCTGACATTACAACTCCTCCCAATATAGAAAGCGATATTGCCATAACATAAGTTCCAATTCCTGAGAATTCCTTGCCAAATATTCCGAAAAGAAACGATATTTTTAAAATTGATGACAGAACCGTACCGTCCATGTGCATTGTAGCACCTATGGGAAGGACAATTTCACGTACATCTTTAGGTACACCAATGCGTCCGGCTGCTTTCAGGTTAACAGGCAATGTTGCTATTGAACTTTGAGTTGCTATTGAAGTAATCGCCGGCTCAATTATGTTCTGAAAGAATGTTTTTACTCCTAAGCTTCCGCCTGCAAAATAAGTATAAGCTGCAAACGCAAAAAAGAAATAAAAAATACACAATGGATAGTAAATTATCATTGCCCTTCCATAGGCGCCTAAAAGCTGAGGCCCGAATTCTCCTATAAGGCTTGCAAAGTACGCACCTAAGCCTATAGGAGCATACAACATAATTACGCTGATAAATTTCATCATAATATTTGACAGTGCTTCCAATGCTCTGGCAACAATGTTGTTATCTCCTCCTACTGCGCTTACACAATAGCCGAATATAATTGAAAATACAATTAACGGCATCATGTTGGAATTGGACAGCAATTTATTGAAATCATTAACAGTAAGTGCCTGAACAATTTGATCCGCCAGCGACAATTCCTCTAATTCTCCTGTTGCTCCAATTACTATATTTGCTTCTGCCGCAGGAGGAAAAACTTTTACCACAATAAGAATTAAAACTGCAGCAATTAATCCCGTAATCACAAATATTAAAAACATATTTCCCAATATTTTCCCAAGGCGCTTCATATTTACCATGCTGCCTACAGCACTTGATATTGTAATAAACACCAATGGAGTAACAGCAGTAAACATAAGGTTCAAAAATATATCACCAAATGGTTTTAAAACAGCAGCCTTTTCTCCAAAAATAATACCTATAAAACTTCCGACAGCAATAGAAATAATCAATGTAATAGAAAACCGGTAATTCTTCCAAAAAGTTTTTGTACCCATTTGACGCCCCCCATATTATTTTTTTCAGTTTTACCTTACATTTTATTTATTAAATTGGCGAATATACCTTTGCCGAATCATTTATTAAAAATAGCCATTTAATAATTAATACTTCAAATCTTCATCTACTACTTCCCCCGCCGCAACTATATTTGTATCGCCTATAAGGTAAAGTTTCTCAATTTTATTGTTGCGCTGCTCAACCTCAACAAACAACTCCCCTCCAGGATTTATAATTTTAACTCTGCCGCCTTTTAAATAGCCTTTAATTATTAGAACTGCCGCTGTTGACGCAGAACCAGTCCCACAGGCCAATGTAATATCCTCAACACCTCGTTCATATGTTTTTACAACTGCTGTACTGTCGTTTACAACCTGAAAAAAATTTACATTTGCACCCTTTGGAAATCCTTTGTAATATCTTATTTCCATGCCAATATCAAATATTTCGCTACTTTCAGCATGCTGCAAATCATATTTCACCACAGCATGAGGTAAACCGGGATTTCCCAATTCTACATATGAACATTCATATTTCACATTATCAATTTCAATATCATTATTAATATTAATTATTTCAGGATTATTCAGCAAAACTTTAACCATTCTGCCATCAAGAACTTCTGAACTTACAATACCTGCACCTGTTTCAAATGTCATCTTCTTCCCTGCAATTTTGTTTACATAAGCATAACGCGAAATACATCTTGCTCCATTTCCGCACATTTCGCCGATACTTCCATCTCTATTATAAAACCGCATTTTGAAATCCGCTTTACCGTCAGAAAAGTCAACTGCCATTAATCCGTCCGCTCCTATAGATACCTTCCTTTGACATAGTTTTTTTGCAATTGAAGATAACCTGTCGGTAGGAATTCTTAACTCCATATTATTAATAATAATAAAATCATTGCCAGCTCCCTGCATTTTAAAAAAGTTCATAACGTACCCCTTGATTTTCATTTTAGTGATTCAGGAATAACTTCATTTTCAATCATATGGCTATAAGTCTGCCTCTTAACTATAATTTCCGATTTGCCTTCCTTAACAAGAATAACTGCCGGAAGAGGATTTTTGTTGTAGTTGCTTGCCATTGTATAACCATAAGCTCCTGTTGAAAAAATTGTAAATATATCTCCTCTTTCAGGCCTTGCAATTTTAGCATCTCTTATGAGTATATCTCCTGACTCGCAGCATTTGCCACATATTGTAACCACATCTGTCCTTGGCTCTTCTGCTTTATTTGCAACAACTCCTTCATATTTTGCCTGATAAAGTGCCGGCCTTATGTTATCTGTCATTCCTCCGTCAACAGACACATATTTTCTTATCCCTTTAATATCCTTGATAGTTCCTATTGTATAAAGAGTTATGCCCGCTTCACCTACAATGCTTCTGCCCGGTTCAATTACTACTTCAGGCCTTGCTATATTAATTTTTTTTGAAAATGCATCTATTCTTTCCATCATCGGGTCAAGAAAATAAGCATAGGGTTTCTTATCATCAGCATCTGTATATCTTATTCCGAAACCGCCGCCAACATTTAATTCTGGCGTAATATAATTATATTTATCTTTAGTGTCCTTTATAAGCTTTAAAGTTATTTCCAACGCTTTTAAATGAGACTCATTATTATGAAGCTGTGAACCAACGTGGAAATGAAATCCCATAAAATTCACAAATTCAGAATTTATAGCCTGTTTTATTGCAGAGAATATAGCATCATCATCCAAAGGTATTCCAAATTTAGAATCCTTTTTTCCTGTTACTATATAGTCGTGTGAGTCGCTTTTTACACCGGGAGTAATTCTGTAAAGAATATTCATCTTTTTACCTTTTTCCCGGCATATATTTTCTATTAAACTTAATTCATCCAGCCCATCAACTATTATTCTCCCTATATTGTATTCTACTGCAAGTTCTAATTCTTCAACTGATTTGTTATTTCCGTTAAACTCTATTCTTCCGGCAGGAAAACCGGCCTTGATTGCCGTATATAATTCTCCTCCCGAAACAATATCCATGCTCAATCCTTCTCTTTCGATTATTCTGCACATTGACAAAGTTAGAAACGCTTTAGACGCATAAGCTGCTCTTGTTCCTACATATTTATTTAAAAATGTATCCTTTATTTCCCTGCACTTTTCCAATATGGCAGTTTCGCTCATAACGTATAGAGGTGTTCCATACTTTTCAGCCAATTCAACTGTATTACATCCGTCAAAATACAATGTGTTATTTTTTATTTCTCTATCCATATTTCTCCTCTAAAACCTACACTTTAAATTTCTAATTAACTATATTAAATTATAACTATTATGTAAGTATTATGCCAAAAATAATTTAATGTACATTAACATTAAAGCATAATTTAAAATGCAAAGCAATTAAAAATCATATACTATTGTAAAAAATGTCGAATCAATCCTACCGGATTATCTTAGAATATCACCTGGAATAAAAATTTTAAATAAAAAGTGTGAATTTTAGGAAATTTATGTTTTTTAAAAGAAAAAATGGGTGCAAAACAAAAAGCTCACAAGTCAAAAATATTGAACAATAAAATAGGACATGTTATAATAGTATGATTTGTTAGAAAATTATTCAAAATTTATTTTTCTTAATTATATATTTAAAGTTTTAAATATATTAATTTATGAATAATATTAATATGTAAAAAGAAATAATCAAGGAGAACAATATGAATCAAAAATTTAATTATATACATTTTATAGGAATTGGCGGAATAAGTATGAGCGCATTAGCAGAAATAATGATTGATGAAGGTGTCAAGGTATCAGGTTCTGACAAGAACAGCTCTCATATAACCAAAAAACTTCAATCATTAGGTGCAAAAATATACATAGGTCACGAAAGCAAGAACATAACAAATAACATAGATTTGGTCGTATATACATCCGCCATATCAAATGATAACCCGGAACTCCTGAAAGCCCAGGAACTAAATTTAAATATAATGGGAAGAGCAGAATTTTTAGGTATGATAATGAAAAATTACAAAAATGCTATTTGTGTTTCCGGCACCCATGGGAAAACTACAACAACAGGTATGCTATCTTCAATATTAATAAAAACAGACATGGATCCTACGATTTTTTTAGGGGGGGAAATGGATTCATTAGGAGGAAATCTCCTCAAAGGTTCCTATGACCTGATGCTTACTGAAGCATGTGAATATAAGCGAAATTTTTTAAAATTTAATCCTACAATGGAAATTATTTTAAATATAGAAGAAGATCATTTAGACTATTACAAAGATTTAAAGGATATCGAAAGCGCATTTATAGAATATGCGGAAAAAATTCCGAGAACAGGACATTTAATAGTTAACGAAAAATATAAGGAACTTTTTAAACACTTAAACTGCAATGTAATAACCTTCGGCCCTTGTAAAGAAGCAGATTATTATCCGGAAAATGTGACTCTGTTTCCTATGCCGTCCTATACCTTAATGCACCAGGGTGAAAAAATTACAGACATAAATCTAAAGGTAATGGGCGAGCACAATATATTAAATTCGTTGGCCGCAGCTGCTGCATGCCTAAGTCTCAGAATCGATTCAAATACGGTCAAAAACGGATTGTACGACTTTAAGGGTGCCCACAGAAGATACGAATTCAGGGGAAAATACAACGGAGCTACAATAATTGACGATTATGCCCATCATCCTTCGGAAATAAATGCAACGCTAAAGACCGCACGATCCAGTACAAAGGGAAAAGTTATAGCTGTATTTCAACCTCACACATATACAAGAACTAAAAAACTTCTGAATAAATTTGCAGAAGCACTTACTCATTCAGATGAAACCATCATTTTAGACATATACCCGGCAAGGGAAAAAGATACAGGAGAAGTTCATTCAAAAGATATAATAGCTAAAATGAAATCTTTCAATAAAAACGGTCGATATGCCAATTCATTTCAGGAGGCTGCAGACATTGTCCGTTCTATTGCCTGTGAAGGAGACACGATAATAACTATAGGCGCCGGTAATGTGAATGAAGTAGCGGAAATGTTAATTGATAAATAACCGACTGATTTGTCATCCTGAACGAAATTTGAGGATTCCTTATTACGGTACCTTCATGAAGTTCAGGACGACAAAAACTTGCAAATATTCACAGAAGTACAACAGAAAAATATTCTTTAGTTATATCTTAATGATCACGGTTTGTCAAATATTTTGCAAGTTCTATTAAATAAGCAGCCTTGTCCCCAAAAATCCTCAGGTTGCCTGCTGCTTTCTCTGTAAGCTGATCAACCTGTCTTTGAGCCTCTTCTAATGATACAAAAGTTAAGTATGTAATTTTATTATTTGCTGCATCGCTTCCTATTGATTTTCCTAATTTCTCCAGGTTACCTGTTACATCTAAGATATCATCTTCTATTTGAAATGCAAGACCAATTTTTTCCGCATAGTCTCCAAGAGATTTTAACTGAATTTCATCTGCCCCTCCCAACAATGCCCCTGCCTGTACACTGCTCTTAATAATAGCTCCTGTCTTTAGTGAATACATATATCTCAAATCTTCTATGCATGAAATTTTTTCCATCCCGAACATGTCTACAACCTGTCCTCCTACCATTCCGTCCGCACCTGAAGAATTTGCAATTTCGGACAATGACTTTAAGGCATTTCCTGTATCTGATTTAAAATTTAAAGCTGCTTTAAGACCTGTTTCAAATGCTTTGTTCAAAAGCCCGTCTCCTGCCAATATAGCTGCTGCTTCACCAAATTTTTTATGACTGGATAGTCTGCCCCTTCTGTAATCATCATTGTCCATGGCAGGCAAATCGTCGTGAATCAAAGAATATGTATGAATCATTTCAATTGCACAGGCAAATGGAACTGCTGCCTCTTCATCGTCGCTGAATATTTCATAGGATCCAAGAAAAAGTATAGGTCTTAGCCTTTTTCCGCCTGAAAGAAGGCTATAATTCATTGCTTCATAAATCAGTTTTTGCGGATTGTCTTTTTCATCAACTATACCTTTTAAATACTGTTCTACTTTTCTTGACTTTTCGTCCATCCAATTTTTAAAGTCCATTTTTCACCATGCCTCTCTATCTTTTAAACATATAGCACTTTCCCTTTTGATTTTCTGAACATTATAACATACTCTTCCAAGTGATGTAAACTATATTAGTAAATAAACAAGCAAAGAAAAAGTCAGGATTATAAAATCCTGACTTTTTCTTTTTGCTGCCAATATAATTATAATATGACTACGTTAGCTGCCTGATCTCCTCTTGCTCCTTGAGTAACATCAAAAGAAACACTTTGACCTTCCTCCAAGGTTTTGAATCCATCTCCCTGAATAGCCGAAAAATGTACAAAAACATCATTTCCGTCTTCCTTTGTAATAAATCCATATCCTTTTTCTGAGTTAAACCATTTAACTGTACCCTTAGACATGAGTACCTCCTATAAATTTAAAAATTTGATTCCATTGTATATAAAAATTCACACGTTTTTACATATTATATACAGCAACACATATAATATATAAAAACATGTGAATCTATAAATACTCTGTAATACAGTTTTAATTTAACACAAAAAAATGTATTTGTCAATACTTTTAAAAAAATATTTTTAATAAATTTTATTTTTTTACCACTCTATTTCAAAGCTGACAGTTTAATATTTATCATTAAATGTCTCCTCAGTGTAATCTAAAATAATATTTCTTACAATACTGTCCATTGTCCCAATATCATAGTTATCTTCAAACTTGGATTCTTTGACAGTATCCTTAAAGATATTGTAAGCCCTGGTGTATGAAATATTCATTTTTGCCAATTCATTAAGCATTTTTTGGCTTATGGTTCCGCAAAAATCCTCAAAACTCATTTCTTGAGCATCCTTTTTAATCATTATACTGCCCTCTGTTTATTTTCTTTTCTATCTAAATATTCATCGTACTGCATTTGCATATCGATCATGCCATTCTCAGTAATCTCAATTATTCTATTGGCAACAGTTTGAATAAACTGATGATCATGAGAAGAAAACAGCACTATTTCTTTGAAATCAATCAAGCCGTCGTTTAACGATGTAATGGACTCAAGGTCCAAGTGATTCACAGGCTGATCAAGAATCAAAAGATTTGAGCCCGAAAGCATCATTCTCGAAAGCATGCATCTCACTCTCTCTCCTCCTGACAATACTTTTGCCGGTTTCAGAGCATCATCCCCTGAAAACAACATTCTTCCTAAAAAACCTCTTAAAAAGCTTTCAGACTGATCTTCTGAAAACTGCCTCATCCAATCCACAAGGTTTAAATCAACACCATCAAAAAACTTCGAATTATCCTTTGGAAAATAGGACTTGGTTATGGTCTGTCCCCACTTAACCGTACCTTCGTCTGGCTCTATCTCACCTACAAGGATTTTAAAGAATGTTGTCTGTGCAAGCTCATTTTCTCCTATGAAAGCAATTTTATCTCCTTTATTTACCCTAAAGGAAATATCCTTTAAAACATTAATTCCATCAATTGATTTTGACAATCCTTCAACAGTAAGAATTTCATTTCCAACTTCCCTGTCCGAAGTAAACTTAACAAAAGGATATCTTCTTGAAGATGCTGGCATTTCTTCAACTTCTAATTTTTCAAGAAGCTTTCTCCTTGATGTTGCCTGTTTAGATTTTGATTTATTTGCAGAGAATCTTTGAATAAAATTCTGCAGCTCTCTTATTTTGTCTTCTCTCTTTTTGCTCTGATCCTTCATCAGACGCTGCATAAGCTGACTTGACTTATACCAGAAATCATAATTTCCAACGTACATCTTAATCTTTTTATAATCTATATCTACAATGTGAGTACATACTGTATTTAAAAAGTGCCTGTCATGAGATACAACTATAACAAGGCCTTCAAAATTCAGTAAGAAATCTTCAAGCCAGTTAATTGAATCAATATCTAAGTTGTTTGTCGGTTCGTCGAGAAGAACTATATCCGGATGCCCAAACAGCGCTTGAGCCAACATAACCTTAACTTTATCACCGCCATTTAAATCTCTCATATATGAATGATGTAATTTTGAACCTATTCCTAGACCTTGAAGGACTTGGGCAGCTTCTGTTTCAGCATCCCATCCGTTCATTTCAGCAAATTCGCCTTCTAATTCAGAAGCTTTTACTCCGTCTTCATCAGTAAAATTTTCTTTTGAATAAAGAGCATCTTTTTCCTTCATAATCTCGTACAGTCTCTTGTTACCCATTATTACTGTTTCCATAACCGGAAAATCATCAAACATGAAATGATCCTGATTTAATACGGACATTCTCGTATTTTTAGGTATTGTAACTTCACCTGCAGTACAGTCAATTTCTCCTGACAGTATTTTTAGAAAAGTTGATTTTCCTGCTCCGTTGGCTCCTATAACACCATAACAGTTGCCTGTCATAAATTTTAAATTAACGTCATTAAAAAGCTTACTCCCGCCAAACTGAAGACTTAAATTTGTTACTGTTATCATCTAATCATCCTTACTATATAATAATTACGCATTTTTTCCACATTAAAGAATACCATACAAAAATGAATAATGCAAGAAAGAAAAAAGAAGGCGGCCTAGTGGCCGTTTCGGTTTAAATATTTTACTTAACTGCATTTTAATACAGCATCTTATATTCTGTTCTTAGAATTGATACCTATTAGTTATTTCTCTTGTTTAGGAACGATGGAATCTGAAAATCAAAAGGATTATTTTCTTTTTCTTTTTGCTCCGGCTTTTCTTCTTTACCCGGTTTGTTCGATTTCTGATTATTAACGACTGTTTTCTTTGGCTTTTCTTTTTCTTTTTCGTCAGTAAATCCGGTTGCTATAACTGTAATTTTAATTGCATCTCCAACATTTTCGTCAATATTCGCTCCAAAAATAATATTGGCTTCAGGGTCCGCCGCTTCCTCAATAAGTCTTGCTGCCTCATTAACTTCATGAATGCCCATATTTGTTCCGCCTGTAATATTAAGCAGCACCCCTCTGGCTCCATTTATGGAGGTTTCTAAAAGAGGACTCTGTATTGCCTGTTTAATTGCATTTAATGCTCTGTTTTCTCCTGTAGCCTGACCTATTCCCATATGGGCAAGACCTTGCCCCGACATAATAGTTTGAACATCTGCAAAATCCAAGTTCATGATTGCAGGAATGGCAATTAAATCTGAAATGCCTTGAATACCCTGCCTTAAAACGTCATCTGCCAATGAAAACGCCTCCAACATAGTAGTCTTTTTATCAGATATTTCCAAAAGCTTATCATTTGGAATGACAACCAATGTATCAATATTGTCTCTTAATTTTTTTAATCCCATTTCGGCATTTTTCATTCTGCTTCTGCCTTCAAACATGAATGGTCTTGTAACAACTGCAACCGTAAGTATACCCTGTTCTTTAGCAATATCTGCAATGTAAGGAGCTGCACCTGTACCTGTGCCACCTCCCATTCCTGCTGTTATAAATACCATATCGGATCCTTCTACCAATTCAGCTATATCTGCTTTGTTTTCTTCTGCTGCCCTCTCTCCGATTTCAGGTTTTGAGCCTGCACCTAATCCGTTAGTTAATTTTTCGCCTATCTGAAATTTGATTTCTGCTTTAGACGTGCTTAATGCTTGCTTGTCCGTATTTACACTAATAAAAGTTACTCCTCTTACTCCGGCATCAATCATTCTGTTTACGGCATTATTTCCACCACCGCCAACGCCGATTACTTTTATATTTGCAAGTCTTTCAGTTGATTCCTCAAATTCAAACATATATTGACCTCCTAAACAAGAGAAAATTTTTTCTTATTTCAAATTTATTTATATCGCAAATAGAGCAACACGCTCTCCCAATTTTCGTTAGAGACTTTATCATTATATCACATAATAGCAATTTTTCATACATGTTTTTTTAATACCAATTTAATCAGTTTGTCTTGTCTGTCTTGTTCTTTTTATATTTTTCAATCATAAAATCACATATTGATCTTAAATTCACATATATATTGTTTCCAAATGCGAATACTGCCGCCAAATAAATCGGAAGACCCAACTGTTCTCCCACATATCCAAGAAACAGGCCAAAGACTAAGTCGCCTACTAAAAGCACTATGCTTCTGAATAATGTCAGATCACCGCATAAATTTTCATACAGCATATTGAAAAGCGTGTCTAAAATTGCTAATATGGCAAGCGAAATATATACCGCATATTCAGGATTGAATACTAAGTCTAAATTTAACCCGGCCAATATACCGAGGATTATACCTGCAGCTATATATATCATATTATACCCCTCATCTTTCTGCAATTTCCGCATATTTAACTTTATGATCAACTCCGGAATCATTCCCGTGATGTTTATATCTTGGAATGGACATATTATATACCTTTTTAGTTTCTACTTCCATTCCGTAATTATTTTTTAAATTATAGGCATAAGTACCTTCTTCTGTTATGGCCCGGTACAATTCCTCAATATCACCAATTGCACTTATGAAAAACGGAGCTGAAACCCTTTCACCATTGATCCTTATAAGCGGCCCGGCGCAAACAACCTCAGATATATTTATAATTCTTTTATTATTTACCGCTATTGCTTCCGCACCGGCACCCTTCAAATCATTAAGCAATACGGTTATATCAACATCATGAACAATTTTTTCCATTATGTCAAGATTTTCGTCTTCACTTACGCTGTCCGAAACTGTTAACCATATTCCCGGACCTCTCACATCTGAAAAACCGTTGAAAAATTTCAATTCTTCAATCTGCGAATTTATATTAATCACATTGTCCAAATAATTATCATTTTCATAACTGGCAATATGTTTTTTTTCATTATCCACTTCAACTTTGAGAGCATTGATGATATCTTCCATATTTTTTATATTCTTTTCATATTCATCCAAATCTTTTGTTATATATATGGTATTCTCATCTATATAAATATTTACACCGTTAATGGTAAATGCAGCAACTATAAAAACAAGTACTGCAGCAAAAAAATCTACAACTCTGGGTTTTATATTAATCCCCTCCATCAGTCTAATTAATTTTCTTCTTCTGAATTTATCGGCTTTGCGTATTTAAACTCCTTCTCGCCGTCAAGACCGTTAATAATTATTTCAGGATAACTTTTTATGTCAACAGTGTATCCGATTTGTTCAAGCTGAGAAACTATCCCTCCCACAAATTTCAATGATTGTTCAATTGTGCTTGAAAAGCCTATTGCCTTTATTTCCAAAGGAAGAACCATGGCGACACCGTTAATATTTATATGGTCTAAAACAGGAACTATTTCTGTATAATTTGTATATCTTTGCCCGTTAATAGATATCGCCTCTACACCTGCATTGTTTAAATAGCTTATTAGTGCCAAAATATACTGGTGACTTGAAGCAATACTCACATACGAATCAGGCTGAGCATTAATTGTAATAACTGTTCCGGGCCCTTTTACATCATAATATCCCGATAGGATTTTCTGCTTTTTCAACTCCTCCGAAAGGCCCTTGATCTCTTCTTCTTTTGCATTAAATTCATCTTCTTTTACCTTTGCTTCTTCTCTAAGTTCTTTTAATTCGCTTCTAAGCTCATTTTTTTCAAAAGTCAACTTTGTAAGTTCATCGTTTAAACCCGACGATTTGCCCTGTATGCTGGTACTGCCTAAAATACTATTTGTCGTTTGAACTTGAGTAACTATCATTATTCCAAGCACAAGGCTGATTCCAAACAACATTATTTTCTGCCACAATTTATTCATAATGTCCCTCCAATTTAAAATCATCTGTATATACAGGACTGTCTCCTTTTGTAAAATCAATCAAGCCATTTGATATATCCAGGTTATTATTTAATCTGTCATTTATTATTTTCATTGCAAATAATATTTGATATTTAATATCTTCGTCAATCTTAATCTTCATAAAAGTTCCGTACTTAGTTTCCATTAAAAGACTGTTGTCTAAATCAACTGTAAAATTTTTTATTTCTTCTCCCTCTAATTCACTGTTTATGTAATCAATTGATCGAAATACGTCCTGAATATTTTCTACACCGACAAATTGTATGCTGTCACCTATATTGTATAATACATCAGTTAAACTTTCAATAGTTATTAAATCGTTTTTTTCAGGATAAATATTAAGAACTGTTCCATAATTATCCATTACTATGTATTCATTGTTGTAAAAAATCTGATACTTTTCCTCTCTTTCTTTTAACTCTATTAAAATTTTGCTGGGAAGCTCCAATACGACTCTGGCACTTTCTACATAAATTTCATCTTCTAAAGCAATTTTTGCATTATCCCTGTCAACATTGAATATTTTTTCGCCTTGTTTTATCTGGGACTTGTCAATAATATAATCACTGTCATATTTCACATTACCTGTAACATCAATTTCATCTATATCAAAATATGATGTCTCAAAATAAACATAGTGAATACAAAAAATAACAACTACAGCAGCCGATATAAAAGCTGCTGTACTCACAAATAGCTTTCTTACCTTTCTTTTCTTTTTTTTTCGTTTCCTGCGTTTTTTTTCTTTTGCCATTATATTGCCCTGTTATTATTTAAATTTGCCGCTATAAATTAATCATTGGTTTCAGTAATTATTACCCCTAAATTTTGTAATTTATTCACAAACTTTTCATAACCTCTATTAATATGATGAATATTATTTACTTTAGTAGTTCCCTCCGCTCCCATTGCGGCTATTACAAGAGCGGCACCTCCTCTTAAATCCTTCGCCTCAACTTCTGCACCATACAGTTTTTTCACTCCTTCAATTACAGCAACCCTGCCGATTGTAGTTATGTTGGCGCCCATTTTTTGAAGCTCTGGAACATGTTTAAACCTGCTGTCAAAGACTGTTTCTTCTATAATTGTTATTCCATCTGCTTTTAACATGGATGCCATTAGCTGTGCCTGCATATCGGTAGGAAATCCGGGATATGGCTGAGTTGTAACTTTTTCTATTGCTTTTAAATTCCCACTGCTGGTAATAACAACAATTCCATGAGTTTCTCTGATTTCGCATCCTGCATCCTCATATACTGAAGTTATTGACTTAAAATGAGATTTTTCTATGTTTCTTATGTAAATTCTGCTCTTCATCGACGCTGCTGCACTCAAATAAGTCCCTGCCTCAATACGGTCGGATATAATCTTATATTCTACAGTGTCTGTATTCTCAAGCTTTTTTCCTTCAATTGTAATTATTCCGGTTCCAGCACCGGCAACTGAGTAACCACAAACATTCAAAAAATTCTGCAGATCTGCAATTTCAGGCTCTTTAGCCGGATTATATATAACTGTCCTGCCAGGAATACCCACAGTAAACAGCATAATGTTTTCAGTTGCACCTACACTTGGATAATCCAACGAAATTTCACAGCCCGACGGATCTTTTACTAAACCCGACAGAACTCCGCTCTTCTCAATTATTTCAACGCCCAGTTTCCTTAATCCTTTCAAGTGAAGATCTATAGGACGAAGCCCTATTTCACATCCTCCCGGATATGCAATTTCCACTTTCCCGGTTCTCTGCAGCACTGCACCCATTAAAATTATAGATGATCTAATTTTCTTTACAAACTTTTCAGGAACCTGATGTGTATTAAGCCCTCTTGTATCAATTAAAGCAACTCCATTGTCATACTGAGCCGTACAACCCATGGCACGTAAAATTTCAATCATATCCCTTACATCTTCAATATCAGGTATATTGTCAAGAAGATATTCTCTTCCACATATTACGGTACTTGCCATAATAGGAAGAGCAGCATTTTTGGATCCGCCTATATCAATAATTCCCTCAAGACTGTTGCCTCCCTGAATTATAAAACTTCCCATCTTTATCCCTCCGCAACAAGTATCACATGGTTCATAATATATGTTATGCGACGCTCTTATTACTTGTTACTTCCGGAGCTCAAGTTGACCAAATTTGACATAATTCCGTATATTTTATTTTCAACATCTATATTTCCCAATTTTTTTGAATTTAAGGACATTGTTTTAAGAACATTTTTATTTTCCAATATTTCTTCAATTGTTTTTATAAGCAGGCTGCCTGACAAGTCTTTTTCAAGGATAACCCTTGCTGCACCTTCTCTTTCCAATGCTCTGGCATTGTATTCCTGATGATTTTCCGCTGTATATGTCTTTGGTATCAAAATTGAAGGAATCCCTACAGCCGTAATTTCCGCAATAGTTATGGCACCTGCACTTCCTATAACAATGTCCGATGCTGTCAAAACCGTAGCCGCATCATACATATAATCAACTACCTCTATATTATTTTTAAGAACTATACCCTCTTTTTCAATATTGTCCATAAAATCATCATATAACTTTTTACCTGTAACATGAATGATTTTGACATTCCTTTGACCATTGTATTTTTTTATTACGTCTGTTATCGCCTCGTTTAAGCTCAATTGGCCTCCGCTGCCTCCGAATGAATATATAAGTACAACGTCAGTGCGCAAGTTCAATTTTGACCTTGAACTTCTCCTATCCGTGGTCAGAATATCTTTTCTCACCGGATTCCCTATCAGGACAAGTTTCTTTCTTGCTTCAGCCGGAAAATATTTTTCGGTTTCAGTAAAATTGATACCTACAACGTCCACAACCCTTGAGAGCATTTTGTTTGTTATTCCGGGAAACACATTTTGCTCAAGAATCATCGTCGGTATTTTTCTTAAGCATGCGGCTAACACTACCGGTCCACACACATATCCTCCCGTTCCAACAACAATGTCAGGTTTAAATTCATTTATTATTTTAAATGCTTCCATCACACCCTTTACCGATGCAAACACTGTTTTTACATTCTCAAAACTAAACTTTCTTCTTAAATACCTGGCGGTAACATATTTAAAGTCAAAGCCTGATTTAGGAATCAACTCACTTTCAAGCCCGTTTTTAGTTCCTACGTACAATATTTTGTTAGCAGAAGCTTCGTTTCTCACTTTCTGAGCAATTGCCAGTGCTGGATTGATGTGACCTCCGGTTCCTCCACCCGTAATAAGAACTTTCATTTTATAATACCATTCCTTTTATAATGTGCCATGTGTTATCCTTTTTTCTGCCTTACGTAAACAAGGTTAATTTCTGTATGTATTTGAATATTTCGATATATTTAACAAGATTCCCATTGAGCATAATAAAAACGTTAAAGAGGAGCCTCCGGCACTAATAAAAGGTAGTGCTCTTCCTGTCGGTGGCATGGACGATGTTGCAACTGCAACATGAATTAAAAACTGTATCAACACTAAAGTGGTTAAGCCTAATGCTACCTGGCTGCCAAAAAAATCTGTCGTATTCATTGAAATTCGAAGACCTCTCCATGCGAAAATCACAAAACCCAGTATGACAAATACGCAGCCTATAAAACCCAATTCTTCTCCTATTATGGAAAAAATAAAATCATTGTACGCTTCAGGAAGATAGAAAAATTTCTGCCTGCTTTTTCCTATCCCCATTCCAAACAACCCGCCTGTTCCCAGAGCATACAGGGATTGAATTATCTGAAATCCCTCTTTCTTGGGATATTTGAAAGGATCAAAAAACGCTATTATCCTTGTAATCCTATATGGCTGCATTGCAATAAGCACGATAATCCCTGCAACAGCAATTAGAATCAGCATAAACAAATGACTGATCCTTGCTCCTGCACAAAAAAACATGACTATCAACGTTCCGCCTAATATGACAGCTGTACTCAAATCGTCTTGAACCGCAATAAGAAGGCAAAACAGCCCTATAAATATCATAGATTGTATAAAGCCAGCTGTAAACGAACCTATATTCTTTCTATGCTTGGTAAAATAGTCAGACATATACAATACTCCTCCTATTTTAATTATTTCAGAAGGCTGTAATGTCATGCCGCCAATTTGTATCCATCTTTGTGCACCGTTGGAGGCAAAGCCCAAAACAACAGTTAAAAGAGCAAATCCTACAGATAACAGCATAATAATTTTACTGAATTTTGCATATAATTTATAGGGTATCTTTGCGAAAAAAAACATTCCGATAAAACCTATAATTGCCGCCACTACCTGTTTCTTTAAAAAATAAAATGGGTCTCCGCCAAATTTGTAGTAACCATCAGGATAGCTGGAACTGTAAACCATCAAAAACCCAAAAAGTACCAGTACTACAATTATAAACACAAGGACCCAGTCAATTGTCTTCCTGCCGGCTTTCTTCTTTACTGTTTCCTCCATAATAATTTACCCTTTCCTTAAAATTTTTCCCTCTAATCTCGTAATTTGGATACATATCCCAGCTGGCGCATGCTGGGGATAAAACTACATTGTCTCCTGTAACACTTAATTCATAACATTTCTTAACAGCCTCATCCATATTTTTTACACTGTATATATTAGTAAACTCGTATTTCCTTGCACAGTTCTCTATTGCTCCAGCCGTCTGCCCAAAAAGAATCATTGCCTTTACTTTACCATTAAATGCTTTTATAAAATCGTCATAAACCGATTTTTTATCATAGCCTCCGGCTATTAAAATTATAGGACTTTTAATGGCTTGAATTGCCTTTATGGAAGCGTCCGGATTAGTCCCTTTCGAATCATTATAAAATCTCACTCCATTAAATTCGCCACAGAATTCAAGACGATGCTCAACGCCCCTGAAACTCTTCAGCACATCGGCAATGATTTCTTTATTAATCCCAAGTGCCAATGCCGCACCTGCTGCCGCCATAGCATTTTCTAAATTATGTTTACCCGGAATAAAAATATCATTAGTATTTATAATAAATTCCATTTTGCCTTCATACTTAAAAACAATTTTTTCGTTTTCTGCAAAAATACCTTCTTCTAAAATATGACTTGAGCTAAAAAATATTTTCTTTGCTTTTATTTTTCCTGAAAATTCTTTTATGATCTTATCGTCATAATTAAGCACGGCATAATCATTTTCGCCCTGATTAATGACATTTTTGAATTTTGCTTTCACATAGTTTTCAAATGTTCGGTGATAATCCATATGATCAGGAGTAATGTTTGTAATAACACTTACATGAGGCTTATAATCATAGGTTCCCGCCAGCTGAAAACTGCTTGCTTCTGAAACAAGAATATCATTTTTTTCGGAACAAATTGCATCATAAAACATTCCATAACCTATGTTGCCTGTAAGTTTATACTTTCTGCCGCTTTTTTTTATAATTTCTCCAATTAAGGTAGTAGTTGTAGTTTTCCCATTAGTACCTGTTATTGATACAATTAATGCATCAGTTACTTTATATGCTGCTTCAATGTCGCTTATTACCTTTATATTTCTTGCAAGCAATTTTTGAACAACCGGCACTTCATATTTTATGCCCGGACTTTTAATAGCAAAATCTAATTTCTCAAAATCCAGTTTTTCTATTTCATCATTTCCAAAAAAATTTTTAACCTTGATGTCTTTTAATTCTTTTAGTTTTTCAGCACATTTTTCATGAGATTCATCATAAACATATATATTTGCTCCCAGCCTGCTCAATCCTTTTACACAGGCAATGCCTGAAATTCCAAGGCCTATAACAAGTACGTTTTTATTTTTCATATTAACCCCTTTTCAAGCCCACTATTATTTTATGTATTCTATATTGAATAAATGCCTATAAATGCCAAGATGACAGTTACAATCCAAAATAAACTCACAACCTTTGTTTCCTTCCAGCCGCACATTTCGAAATGATGATGAAGGGGTGCCATCTTAAACACTCTTTTTTTAGTCCTTTTATAATGTAAAACTTGTATAATGACAGATAGTGCTTCTACAAAATAAATCCCTCCGATTATTGGTATTAAAAGAACCATGCCTGAAATTACGAAAACCGCTGATACAGCTCCTCCCAAAGCCATGGATCCGGTATCTCCCATAAATACTTTTGCCGGGTTCGCATTATGTTTTAAAAAGCCAAGACACGCTCCCGCCACAGCAGCGCTTATAGCTGCAATTCCTTCAAATGCAGGACTTACTTCCACCATGCTGTTTGCAATTAAACTAAATGCGGCCATAACAATCATCGTTACTCCCGTGTTAAGCCCGTCTAATCCATCTGTCAGATTAACAGAATTTACAGTTCCAACTACTACAAACAATACAAACGGTATGTACAAAACTCCCAAATCAATAAATGCATTTGCAAACGGAATAACGAGTTTTATCCCGTGTACGCCGTATCTTGAACCATACCAGGCCAGCATGACTGCAAATATAAATTGACCTATTATTTTTTGATAAACTTTGAGCCCAAGATTTCTTTTTAGCACTACCTTTATATAGTCATCTACAAATCCTATAAATCCGAAAGCAATCATAAAAAACAGTACGGCCCAAATTTCCTTGGTATGGTATCCACTTGTAAATACTGAAATTATTACTGCCAATATTATAATTATGCCGCCCATTGTAGGCGTTCCGGATTTTTTATAGTGGGACTTAGGCCCTTCCTCCCGGATGCTTTGTCCAACTTTAAGCCGTTTCAAAATCGGTATTACAACCGGTCCCAGGAACAGCGCTATGAGAAAAGATACAATTATTACTCTTATTATTTGTCCGTTTCCCTGCATTTTTAACTCCTTGTTCCTATTCTCTTAATCCTCTTTTTATTTCAATGTCAATAATTGCTTTCCTGGCAATAGAACCCTCGTCATATGGAACTTTCTCAACTCCTATGTCCTGATATGGCTCCGTAGATTTTCCTGCAAACAATATTACATCTTTATCCTTAGAATTGTCAATAGCATAATAGATTGCTTTGTCTCTTTCAATTATTATTTCATATTTTCCGTTGTACTTTTCGACTCCTTTAGCTATTTCAAGGCAGATTTCATATGGGTCCTCAAACCTTGGATTGTCAGAAGTCAATATGCTTAAATCACAATATTTTCCGGCTATTTCTCCCATAGGTGCCCGCCTTGCGGAATCTCTTTCACCACCTGCGCCGAACATAACTATTTTTCTGCCTTCAGCAAATTCATTGATTGTATCCATAACCTTCTGCAAACCGTCGGGAGTATGAGCAAAATCCAAAATAATGGTACAGCCAAGCTTATTTTCGAGAATTTGAAATCTCCCGGAAACACCTTTTATTTTCCCAAGTGCCTTAATTATATCGTCAATATCAGCTCCCATTGCATAAGCTGCCCCAATGACTCCTAATGAATTAAGCACACTAAATTTTCCAGGCGTATTTACATGAGCCTTCCTTACTGTTCCATTAACCGTTAAATCAAAATCAGTACCGTTAATAGTGGTGATAAGATCAGAAGCCATTATATCCGCTTCCTTGCCCGTTCCTACAGAAGTAGCATTTATTCCTTCCTGCTTTAGTTCCTTATAAAGTCTTTCCCCATATGAGTCATCCACATTTACGATATTGTTCTTTTTTGTTAAGTAAAACAGCTTTTTCTTTGCCTGGAAATAATTTTCCATAGTTTTATGAAAATCCAAATGATCACGAGTAAGATTAGTAAAGATACCTACATCGATTGAAACATCATCAACCCTGTTAAGTTCAAGAGCATGTGACGAAACTTCAATAAAACAATGGTATACTGAACTTTCAACCATCATGTCAAAGTATTTCTGTAAATCAAAAGCTTCGGGAGTCGTGTTGTCCACCTTGATCTTTTTATCTCCGATCAATGCTCCCATTGTACCTATTATTCCTGATTTTTCTCCCAAATAATCGTAAATTCCTTTTAACAAATAAGTAGTGCTTGTTTTCCCGTTAGTCCCGGTTACTGCTGCAATACTGATTTTTTCAGAAGGATGCCCATATAGAATATTTGCTGCAACAGCCATAGTTTTTCTCGGATCCTTAACAACGATAAAATTGCCTTTAGTTTTCAAATCTTCTGGCACATAAACGCACATAACGGCAGCAGCACCGTTTTTTAATGCATCGCCGATAAATTTATGCCCGTCTGTGGTAAATCCTTCTATAGCTATAAAAATATCACCGTGAGTAACTTTTCTTGAATCATTGGTGATTCCTGTTATTTCCACATTTTTATCGCCTGAAAAATATTCATGCTCTATTTGTATAAGAAGGCTTTTAATCTCCATTTTTCGCTCCCTTTGTTTAACTGTGTTATTATTATAAGCAATTTTATCATATTTAAAATTTATTTACAATTATTCATATAATATTAAAAAAACTTGCAAGCAACATTTTAAAAAGGAACGCAAATGCGTTCCGTCAGAATATTGACAAAACCATCCTTGTCGTATTGGTTCATCTCTGCTTGCCATTTATATATCAGCAAAAATGTATTTCTTATTAACTGCTAATTAATTACTACTGTTACCATAGAATTTTTGGCCACCTTTTCTCCTGCTTTAGGAAACTGGGCCTTTACAATGCTGTTTGCATCAACTTCTATATCTATATTGCATTCAAGTCCTGATTTAATTAATTTATCCGTAGCTTCAGCAATTGTAAGTCCAAGCAAATCAGGAACCTGTACGCTTTGAGACTCAACTTTGCTGAGTTCTTCTTCATTGTAAACAGGTTCTACATCATAGTATTTCATGATGTTTTCCAGTAAATCCGCAGCTACAGGACCGGTTACAGTACTTCCGTAATATCCTATGCTTGCGTCAGGTTCATCAACCAACACAATAGCTACGGCTCTTGGATCATCAATAGGAGATGTTCCTATAAACGAAGAGATAAATTTCCCCTCAGCATATCTTCCGTCGATAACCTTCTGGGCTGTACCGGATTTTCCGCCTATTCTGTAGCCTGGTCTATATGCCTGCTTAGTTCCGGCTTCTGCCGCATCCTTCATAATTGAAAGCATTATTTTTGACGTTTCCTCGGAAATTACTCTTCTTCTGACAACAGGCTCAAAATTCCTTTTTATATTTCCGTCTTCATCTACCAGCTGTTTGACAATCCTTGGCTGCATTAAATTTCCACCGTTGACGATTGCCGAAACAGCAGTCGTAAGTTGTATAGGAGTTAATGCTACGCCCTGTCCGAAAGCCTGTGTTACAACATCAACATCTTTCATATTTGCAGGATTTTTCACAAGACCTGAAGCTTCACCATTAAGCATGATATTTGACTTCTCTCCAAGGCCGAAAGATTTCAGGTATTTATAGAATAGATCCTTTCCTATATCAAGCCCAATTTGTGCTAATGCGTCGTTACATGAATTTTGAATTGCTTCAGACAATGTCTGCTGGCCGTGAGGACGGTAGTACCTCCAGCATTTTATAGTCTGGCCCGGTATCTGTCTTACATAGCCGTCACAATAATATGTTGAATTTAGGTTCGCTTTATTTTCTTCAAGAGCAATGGAAGTAGTCAAAAGCTTAAATGTGGAGCCCGGTTCATATATGTCGTTAACCGCCGGATTCCTCCACGTATCAAACCACGCCTTTTGAACTTCCTCATCAGTCATAGACGACCACTCTTGTTTTGTTTCTTCATCTATAGCTTCTTTTGGATTGTTCGGATCATAATCAGGTTTGGATGTCATTGCAAGTATATCACCGTTGTTTGGATCCATAACAATTATTGTAGCCCTTTTAGCGTTATAGTCCTTTAGAACTTTTGAAGCTGCCGATTCTGCATAATGCTGGATCACTTCATCCAAGGTAAGAACTACGCCTTCACCGTCTTGGGGTTCATAATATTCATTGTAACCAAAAGGAAGTTCTCTTCCGTGAGCATCTTTATTAAACACAGCCCTGCCGGGAATTCCCGTCAGATAGTCGTTGTATGTAGCTTCAACTCCGTACAACCCGTCCTGGTCAACATTTGTAAAACCCAGAATATATGGTGCAAAATGTCCGTATGGATATACGCGCTTGTTATCCTCTACGACGTTTATTCCGCTAAGTTCCTGTTCTCTTATTTTTTGAGCCTGTTCATCAGTAATCCATTTTTTTAAAACGACATATGAGGAATTAGACGTTATTTTTTCCAATACCGTCTCATAATCTATTTCTAATATTTCTGATAATATTTTTGCTGTTTCTTCAGGGGTTTTTGAATTGGCAGGAATTGATCCGGCAGTTCCGGACTTGTCTGAGTCAAACATGGAGTTGTTCATTTTTTTAAGGATCATCGTTAGAAGTCCCCCACTTCTGCCGCTCTCTGATTCTGTATTTTCATAAGATGCCGGGTCGCCCTTTTTCACATCTGCAGGGAAACATGTTACGGTGTTTGAATTAACACTCACCCCAAGCTTCTTGCCCCTTGCATCGTAAATTGTCCCCCTTTTTGCACTTATGGTAATATCTCGTGCCCAGCTTTCCATTGCTTGCTTTTTATATTCTTCCCCGTCTATTATCTGAATAAATCCAAGCCTTATGACTAATCCAAGGGTAACTAAAAAAAAGCAAAACAAAAATACCAACATTCTTCTTTTGTTCTGAAGGTTAGTAGTGTTTTTAACACGTTTTCTCATATAAAGCCCCCTTATTGAATGAAACCGATCATCTTGTCAATTAAACCCACCAAAATATTTTTATTGCCTTCTTCTGCAGTTTGAGCAGTTTGAATTTCATCTTCTGTGGTTTCTGAGCTTCCATATGTAAAATCAACAAATACTGTCTGCTTACTCGTAGGATAATTCATACCCAAATAAGCTTTAGCCATTCCTTCGACACTATTTGTATTTTTTATACCTTCTAAAGCTATGTTATAATCATCCATGTCATTATTTAAAGTTTCTATTTCCTGATTTAGAGAATTTAGCTCCATTTGTTTGTCTGTAATCACGGCATAATTGTATACTATCAATATTCCCAATGCAAATGTAATCGCCATCATAGTCGAATTTTTAAAGTTCTTTATAACATTATTATTTTTCTTTTTTCTTTTTATTCGCTTTTTCTTTGGAGAATATTCAACAGCTTCACGGCCATAATCCAAATCAGCGGTTTCTTTTCTTATTGCTGGCATGTTAATAATTACACCCTTTCACCTATTCTCAGTTTTGCACTGTGTGCCCTGTGATTTTCAGTTATTTCTTCTTCTGATGGAACAATTGGTTTTTTTGTTATAATTTTTAATTTTCGCCTGTGATCGCAAACACATTTCGGAAATTCGGGAGGACAAATACAATCCTTGTTCAAATCAACATATGTGTTTTTTATAATTCTATCTTCCAGCGAATGAAATGCTATGACACATATTCTTCCACCTTTGTTTAGCCTGTCCACAGCTTTTTTAACAGTATCTTCTAAAATTTCAAGCTCTCTGTTCACTTCTATCCTTATAGCCTGAAACGTTTTTTTTGCAGGATGCGAACCTTCCTGACGCACCTGCTTTGGTATTGCTTTTTTTATTATGCTCACAAGCTGTCCAGTTGTTTCTATAAATTCACGTTCTCTCTCTTGAACAATAAACTTGGCAATTCTTGACGCCCACTTTTCTTCGCCATAATTCCAAAGTATTCTTGACAGCTCATGCTCATCGTATCCATTTACAATGTGCCTTGCAGTAATTGTCTGGCTTTTATCCATTCTCATGTCAAGAGGCGCATCATAATTGTAGGTAAAGCCTCTTACTGGCATATCTAATTGAAAAGACGAAACTCCCAAATCAAACAAAATTCCGTCTATTCTATCAATGTTCAAATCATCTAAAATTTCATCAATGTTAATGAAATTGCTTTTAATTGCTTTAAAATTTTTGTAGTCCTTTAATTTTTCTGATGAAACTTCAATGGCATAATCATCCTGGTCAATGCCTATGACCTTTCCATTTGTAGCACGTTTGAGCATCTCTAATGTATGACTGCCACCCCCTAAAGTTGCGTCAACATAAATCCCATCCGATTTAATATTCAACCCCTCTATAGATTCGTCCAATAAAACTGGTTTGTGTTTATAGTCCATGTGACTCCTCCTTATAAACCTATCCCCAAATCTGACATTTTTTCCGCTATGCTGTCAAAATCAAATTCGTCGCTGTTGGAGTAATCATTCCAACTTTCTCTGTTCCAAATTTCAATTCTGTCTATAACCCCTATTATGGTCGCTTCGCTGTTCAGCCCGCTGAATTCCCGCAGTGACGGCGGTACAAGTATTCTCCCCTGTTTGTCAAAAGAACATTCAATGAATCCGGAAATAAACCTTCTTAAAAAAAATCTTTCCTGTTTGTTAAAGGTAGAGAGGTTCTTAAGTTTACCGACAAATTCCGTCCAGGTTTCAATAGGATAAACAAATAAGCATTTATCTAATCCCTTTCCGATATAAAAGGTTTCCCCTAGCTCATTTCTAAATTTTGAAGGTATTATTACTCTTCCTTTTTCATCAAATGAATGTACATATTCTCCGGTAAACATCTTCCACCACCTGCTGGGCATATTATACCACATTGTGGGTTAAATGTGCCACCTTTATTTTAAAAAATTTTTTTATATCCATTTCTACTTGAAATTTCATCGGTATTTGAACATGCCGTTCAAACTATGCCATATATTATTTCTTTATACAACAAAAAAAGAGATTCTTCACAAATCTCCGTGTATCATTTTGTTGATACATGTCGGTGAAGGATCCCTCTGTTTACGCTTCTTTCTTTTTCAGGTAAATCCACAGGACAACTCCTGCTATAATAGAACCGAGGCTTACAAGCTGAGCAACTCGCATTCCCAAGAACATCAGGCTGTCCGTTCTTAAGCCTTCAACAAAAAACCTGCCTATGGAATATAAAATCAAATAAAGTGAAAAAACCTGCCCATCAGTTAATTTCTTTTTTCTCATGAACCATGTAAGGAAAATAAAAAGCGCAAAATCTATTATTGATTCGTACAAAAATGTAGGATGAACCTTTTGACCATCTACCACTATTGCCCATGGCAAATTTGTTGGTCTGCCGTATGCTTCCTGGTTAATGAAATTACCCCAGCGGCCTATAGATTGGCCTAAAGACACACTGGGAACAATAATATCCAAAAGCTGAAGAATTTTAATTTTCCTCTTTCTGCAGAAAAGCCATCCTACTATAACGCCTACAATAAGACCACCGTGTATGGCCAAGCCGCCGTTTCTTATATTGATTATTTCAGATAGATTGTGGCTGTAATAATCCCAGGAAAATATTACATAGTATGCTCTTGCCCCGATTATCCCACAAGGAATAGCAATAATAAGAAAATCCAGAAGATTGTTTTCATCAAACCCTATTTTCCTGCATTCTTTCAATGCAGCAAAAACTCCAAGCAACACTCCTAAGGATATTAATACTCCATACCACATAATTTCAATTCCAAATATTCTAAACGCTACCGGATCCATAATACCTCCTCTGCTGAATTTATCTTAGTTTGGCATCAAATTTCTTCTCAAGCATGTTAAGGATTTTATTGTGGACATTTTCAACCTCTTTTTCTTTTAACGTATGTTCCCTATTCCTGTAAGTTACGGAAAAGGCACAGCTTTTATATCCTTCCTCTATATGTTCCCCTTTATAAACATCAAATAACTCCACGTTTTCGATTAAATATGGGCTGATGGCTTCAACAGCTTCAATCATACTGCCTGCCAGTATATCATCTTTTACTGTTACAGCAATATCTCTTACCATTGACGGATATTTAGGAAGCGCCTCATATTTTCGGGCTGTATCCTTATATTGAAGAAGTTTATCAACATCAAGTTCTGCCAAATAAACCCTATTGCCCAGATTGTAATTATCCAATGTCTTAGGACTTGCTTCACCATAAATTCCTATACAGTCATCATTAACGTACATTACTGCCGTCCTTCCCGGGTGAAAAGTAGGTATACCTGATTCCGGTCTCAGGGAAACGGTTATTCCAAGTCTCGATAAAACTCCCTCAATTATTCCCTTTAAATCATAGAAATCATATTTTCCGTACATCCCGATACAAAGTTTTAAATTTTCATATGGTTCTTCAGTTACAGGCAGGTTTTTGGGAACAAATACACTTCCAATCTCATACAGCATTGCTTCATTAACGCCCCTGTTTGAATTTCTCGCTATTACCTCCATTATATTTGGAATCAAGGTTGTTCTCATGGAACTGTAATCTTCTCCCAAAGGATCTAATATCCTGACGTAATTTCTTAAATCACTGCCTTCAGGTACACAAATGCTGTCGTAGCACTTAGGGCTTATAAATGAATATGTTGTAATTTCGTACAATCCCATCCCAGACAGCAGGGACTTGATATAATCTTCCAATAAGCGTTTTTCAGATTTTCTTCCTATTTTCGTATTCCCTTCAAGAGGCTTTGCCGGTATATTTTCAAGACCGTAAAATCTTCCAACTTCCTCTATAAGATCGGCTTCCTGTTCAATATCTGTCCTAAAATACGGAACATTGCTTATTATTTTTTCGCCGTCAAATATTGATTCTATTTCAAGAGTATTTAAGTATTCAAGCATTTGGTCAACAGGTATATCAACTCCCAAAAGCTGGGCTACCCGATAAGGCCTCAAGTTTACTGTAACCGGTACATATTCGTTTTTCCCTGTTTCCAAATATCCTCCTACAACTGTTCCAGCTCCGATCATCTCTATTAATTGACAAGCTCTTCTGCTGGCCAGTTCAACCATGGCATAACCCATAGGCTTTTCATTCCTTGCTGATGCCTCAGACCGCATTCCTAATTTTTTAGATGTCATTCTTATGGATTTCGGATTAAAATTTGCACTTTCAAGAACCATTATTTCAGTGCTGTCATTTATTTCCGAATAATAGCCCCCCATAACTCCAGCTATGCATGCCGGTTTTTCCGAATCAGCAATAACAAGCGTATCTTTGTCAAGACTTCTCTCAACCTGATCTATGGTCACTATTTTTTCATTTTCTTTGGCTCTTCTGGCAATTAACTTTCTTCCATTCAGAACCTTTAAATCATAAGCATGTAATGGCTGCCCTAATTCAAGCATCACATAATTGGTAACATCCACTATGTTATTTACAGGTCTCATCCCTGCATCCATCAGTGTTCTCTGCATCCAAAGAGGAGAAGGACCGATTTTTATGTCTTTAATCACTTTCGCATAAAAACGCGAACATAAATTTTTATCCTCTATTTCCACACCATTTAAATAATCCTTAATATTTCCCTGCTCATTTTTTATTTCTATTTCGGGAAACTTAAACTTTGTCCCTAATGCAGCGGCAGCTTCTCTTGCCATACCCACAATATTCAAACAGTCAGGTCTGTTAAAAGTTACTTCAACATCAAATGCGCTGCCGTCAAGCTGCAAAATATCCCTTATATCTTTGCCTAATTGAGTATCAGGCGGAAGAATTATAATTCCGTCCCTGGATTCTTTGGGAATTACCTTGTCTTCAAAACCTAACTCCTCATAGGATATCATCATTCCATAAGAAGGAAGCCCTCTGAAATTTGATTTCTTTATTTTAGTTCCATCAGAAAGAACGGCTCCTTCCAAAGATACCGGAACAATGTCTCCTTCTTTGACGTTTTTAGCCCCCGTAATAATCTGTACTGTATTCTCACTGCCAATATCAACCTGAGTAACAACCAATTTATCCGCATTGGGATGCTTAACCAACTCGACAATTTTTCCTGTTACAACATTTGTAATCTGCTTTGTATAGTCAATAATTGCATCAATATGCGATCCGGTAAGAGTCAATTTATCTGACAGTTTTTTGTCATCCACATCAATATCAACATATTGTTTCATCCATTTAATAGGTACTAACATAATAACCTCCTAAAATTGTTTTAAGAATCTTGCATCATTTTCAAACAATAATCTGATGTTCGGGATCCCGTACTTAACCATAGCAACTCTATCTATACCCATGCCAAATGCATATCCTGAATAAATTTCCGGGTCAATGCCGCAATTTCTCAAAACATTCGGGTGAGTCATGCCGCATCCCAAAAGCTCCAAGCTCCATCCGGTACCTTGACAAGCCGGGCACCCTTTGCCCATGCAAACAGGGCAGGATACATCTACCTCCGCACTGGGTTCTGTAAATGGAAAGTTATGAGGCCTGAACCTGGTCTTCATTTTACTTCCGAATAATTCCCTTATAAATTGATCGATTGAATACTTTAGGTTTGCCAACGTAACTCCTTTATCCACAACAAGACATTCCATCTGATGAAACATCGGTGAATGAGTATCGTCAACATCATCAGGGCGGAAAGTCCTGCCTGTGGACACCATTCTTATGGGAAGTTTTCCTTCCTTCATCACCCTTATTTCAACAGGCGATGTATGCGTCCTAAGTACCAAGTCGTCTGATATATAAAATGTATCCGACCTATCTCTTGACGGATGATCATAAGGAGCATTCAAGTCATCGAAATTATTACTTACGGTTTCAATTTCAGGACCATTAATTACATCATACCCCATGCGCATAAATACGTCCTCCAACTCTTCCTTGACTTGAAGCAAAGGATGCCTCCTTCCAATTTTGGGAATTCTTCCAGGAATTGTTACATCAATTACCTCTGTTTTTATTCTTCCCTGCTGCTCCTTAGCACTTATGTCCTCTTTCACAGATTTTATTTCTTCTTCAATTATCGTACGAACCTGATTTGCCAATTTGCCCATTTTAGGTCTTTCTTCTTTCGGCAGGCTGCCCATCAACCTTAAGATTAATGTAAGTTCTCCCTTTTTGCCTAAATACTGAATCCTTATTTTCTCAACATCGTCGTTGTCTCTGCATTCTTTTAATTGGTTTAAGGCTTCGATTTTTAATTTTAAAAGTTGTTCTTTCATGTATTCTCCTTTCATTTTCTGCGATATTTGGTGTTATTAACTCTCCCAAACTTTAAATATGAACGCAAAAAGCTTCGCCTCTTAAGAGGCGAAGCTCGCGATACCACTCTAATTCGCTTTCAATTGACATTACAAACTCTATGCCATTTGAAAGCCTCATTTTATATAACGGTTCTTCCGTGCAAAACTACTTATTGTTCATTCTGCAGACTCCAAAGGGAATGTTAGGCATAAATGTTTAAAATCACTTACAGCCCCCGGTGATTTATCTCTTTGAAACATTGGATTATACCTACTGAACTTTTTCATTGCCTAATATTTAATTATGGGAACAGCCCCTTAAAATTCATTAATGCCATTATAGCAGAAGACTGTTTTTATTACAACAATTTTTTTCGTATTTCGTATATGCATATGCCTGCAGCAATGGATGCATTCAATGACTCGGCATTCCCGGTCATTTTTATGGTTATACTCATATCAGAGTTGTTTTGTATTTCTTGAGAAACGCCGCTGCCCTCATTTCCTATTACCACGCATATTTTTTCACATTTTTCAACGTCATCAAAGGAATATTTGGAGTCAACAACAGTTGAAATTATTTTATAGCCAAAAGATTTAAGCTTGTTAATAATTCCCACATCCGAATCATCATATACAACAGGTACTCTGAATATTGCCCCTGCAGTTGCTCTTACAGTCTTTGAATTATATGCATCGACACAGCCTCCATTTAATATTACGGCTGCAGGTCCAAATGCATCGGCAGTCCTTATAATGGTTCCAAGATTGCCCGGATCTTGAATCCTGTCGCACATAACTACAAATCTACCGGTTTCAATATAATTTATATGATCTTTCTTTTTAACTGCAGCCAAAACACCTTGAGCATGAATCGTATTTGATATGCTGTCAAAAACTCTGTCTTCGCAAATTATCACTTCGATTCCAGTATTCATCGAATAACTGTAAAGTTCTATTATTTCCTTCTTATCAAAAGCACTCTTACAAAACACCAACAACTCTATGTATGAATTTTCTTTGATTGCCTCATTTACAAATTTTATCCCCTCAACCGTGAAGGCATTTGCCAAATCCCGGCCTTTTTTCCGATTAAGAAAACGAACGTATTTAATTTTGCTGTTATCTTTACTTTTAATTATATCCATAGATATAACCGCCTTCATAACGAACAATATATGTGCTGTCTTCCATATTACCATAGTAACAAAGTCTTACAGCCTTAAATTATAAATGCAATATAATTTTTTACAAAAAAGACTGCAACTCTGTATCTTCTGCTGTATATTACATCTTACATCCAATATTGCAATATTACAGTCTTAAGTTTTAAGTTTACAGTCTTATACTTCTTATACTTCTTATACTCTTATACAATTGTATTAATTTGCTTTTACCTGTTCAACAAGGCTTGTAAATCCAGCCGGATCGGATATTGCCATTTCTGAAAGCATTTTTCTGTTAATTTCAATATTGTTTTGCTTCAAAAGATTTATGAATCTGCTGTATGACAAGCCATTTTGTCTAGCAGCAGCATTAATTCTTGCAATCCAAAGCTGTCTGAATTCTCTCTTTCTTAACTTTCTTCCAACGTAAGCATATGAAAGTGACTTCATAACTGCTTGATTAGCTGTTCTATATAATTTGCTTTTTGCTCCATAGTAACCTTTGGAAAGTTTCAATACTTTCCTATGATTTTTCTTAGCATTTACAGCTTTTTTAACTCTCGCCATCTTCTTTTCCTCCTGTAATATTTCCGGTTAATATGGCAACATTTTGCCTACTCTACCTTTATCCGAATCTGACACCAATGTGCTTTTTCTTAAATTTCTTATGGACTTAGGAGCTTTTTTACCTGTAAAGTGATTACTGCCGGATTTTGATCTCTTAAACTTGCCACTGCCTGTCTTTGTAAATCTTTTTGCTGCTGATCTATTAGTTTTTAATTTTGGCATAACAGTTCCTCCTTAATGTTACTTACTTAATGTTGTTTTTGTGGAGACAAAAACATAATCATGTTTCTGCCTTCCGCTTTTGGTTGCTTATCTATAACAGAATATTCCGATGTCATCTCAGCAAACTTCATCAGTACATCCCTGCCAACATCCATATGACCAAGTTCCCTGCCTCTAAAACGGATAACAACTTTTACCCTGTCGCCGTCTTCAAGAAATTTGCATGCATTTTTTGCTTTAACACTTAAGTCATGCTCCTCAATTTTGGGAGTCATCCTGATTTCTTTTACATTAATAGTTTTTTGTTTCTTTTTAGATTCTTTTTCCTTCTTTGCCTGAGCATACTTATATTTGCCATAATTCATAATCCTGCAAACAGGCGGCTTTGAATTAGGCGATACATTCACCAGGTCCAATTTTTTACTTTCAGCAATTTTTAAAGCTTCTTTAACACTGATAATGCCTAACTGGCTTCCATCAGAGTCAATAGCTCTTACTTCCTTTTCACGAATTTGTTCGTTGATCTGAAGTTCTTTTATAATTTACACCTCCAATAATTATCTGTTGGCACATTGTTGACAAAATAAAAAAGACAGCCAAAATCACCGCTATCTTCAAATAATACAAAATATTTATTCATTAACCCTGTTAACAGTCAGATAACGCCGCAGGGTGAGAAGCGGTTACTTCTTCTTCAACTAAATTTAGTATATACAACATTACAATAAATGTCAACAATTATTTATTTAATTATGTCATAACTTTTCATGTTATGGAAAAGATAAATTTATCAAAAGAAATTATGCATCTAAGGAGGTAAAATGAAAAATAAATATTTTTATTTAACAGTTTTGTTTTTTATATATAATATTATTATTCTTATAATATCAAACAAATATCCTTTATCATTGTTATTTTTTGTTCCCATGCTGTTTTATGCAGGGTTTATGCTTAAAACATTTTTTTCTTACAAAAGAAAAAACAAGGACACTTCGAATATGTTTATAGAAGAATCAAATGGTAACGTAAATTCAACTTCATACTTTGAAAAAAAGAAAGCTGATGAGCCTAAAATACAGATAGGATTTGACGACGTAGCAGGATTAGATGAAATAAAAGAAGATCTGATGGATGTTATTGATTTTTTAAATAATGAGGAAAAATATAGATCAATGGATGCAAAAGTTCCCAGAGGTATTTTGCTTTATGGACCTCCGGGAACAGGTAAAACGCTAATAGCTAAGGCTATAGCCGGTGAAGCAAAAGCAACATTTATATATTCAAGCGGATCGGAATTTGTAGAAAAGTATGTGGGCGTTGGCGCAAAAAGAGTTCGAATGATTTTTGAAAGAGCTAAAAAAGAAGCACCAAGCATTATATTTATAGATGAAATAGATGCTCTCGGTGCCAAAAGGAATACAGAAAGCAATAATGAAAAAGATCAAACTTTAAACCAGCTGCTAATTGAACTGGACGGATTTAACAATGTAAGCAACGTTATTGTAATAGCAGCAACAAACAGAATGGACCTGTTGGATGAAGCATTATTAAGGCCCGGTAGATTTGACAGAAAAATATATGTGGGAAATCCAAACTTCCATTCACGATTAGAAATTTTAAAGGTCCATACCAAAAACAAACCACTTGATAAAAAAGTACAGCTTAATGACATAGCCACAAAAACTCACGGCTTTTCTGGCGCACAGCTTGCCAATATTGCAAATGAAGCAGCATTGAAAGCCGTTAAGGATAAATCAAAGAAAATTAATGTTGAAAACTTTGAGTTTGCTATTGAAAAGATCGCAGCGGGTTTGGAAGTCAAACATTCTACTGTCTCTGAAAAAGAAAAAAAAATTGTCGCTTTTCACGAAGCAGGCCACGCTGTTACGGCAAAGATACTTAATATAGACAAAGTGCAGAAAATTTCAATTATACCAAGAGATAAAGCCTTAGGATATGTACTTAAGTTCCCAACTGAAGATAAATTCCTATATACTAAAATGGAACTCTGTGACAAGATTACGGTACTTCTTGCAGGCAGGGCATCGGAAGAAATATTCCTGGGAGAAGTTTCAACCGGAGCTTCAAACGACCTTAAAGAATCTACCAATATTATCTATGAAATAATCTGTAGTTACGGAATGGGAAAGAATACTAAAAACACCTGTATCGACGAAAGACTGTTCAAATATTTTTTGAGCAGCATAAAAGATGAAGCAGCTGAAATGGCAAAAGATGCGTACGAAAAAGCCTTGTCCTTAATAAGGCAAAACGAAACTGTAGTGATAAAAATAGCCGAATACCTCATAAAAAATGAAACCATGAATGCTGAAGAATTAGATGAACTAATGGATGAAAAAAAGAAAATCGCCATTATATGACAATGGCTGAATAAGTAAAAAGCGATTGATCTACATAGGAAAGACATAACATGCCCTCTTACAATTGCATATCGATCGCTTATATATTTAGATATTATAATTTAAATTGATAATCAATATTTATGTTATAAATTTATCAATAATAGCCCATAGGGTCTTTTCTTATACCGTTAACTCTCACTTCTAAATGAAGGTGGTTTCCTGTTGAATATCCTGTAGATCCTACCAATGCTATCTGTTCTCCTCTTGAAACAGCTTGTCCCGTGCCTGCAAGCAATTTGGAGCAATGACCATAAAGCGTAGAAATACCTCCGCCGTGGTCAACTATTATGTAATTCCCATATGAGCTGTGCCAACCTGCATATATTACAACACCGTCATTTGCACAAAGAACGGGAGTACCACGTGGTGCAGGTATATCAGTACCACCGTGGGTTGTCCAAGTTCCCGATATAGGATCGGATCTGCTGCCAAACCGCGATGAAATACTATAATATCCAGAAAGCGGCCATCCCAATTCTCCTCCTGCGTAATCCACCGATCGCTGTGCAGCTAAAATATCCCTTTCAATCTGCTTTGACTGCTCCTCCATCGCGGCCTGCTGCCTCTGCATTTCCTCAATATTACCTTGTAAGCTCGTCATGTAAATTTCTTTAGAGCGAGAAGCAACCAAAACCTCATTTTGTTTCGAATTTAAATTATTTATTACCGCAGTAAGTTCCATTTCTTCTGTTTCCTGCTGAGCCTTCAAGTCCTCAACCTGCTGTTTCTGCTGTCCGATGCTTTTAATCAAATCAACATCACTTTCAACAATATACTGAATCATGTCCATTCTTGTTAAAGCATCGATAAGATTTTCAGAATTTAACAAAACTTCTAAATAACCTGAATTTCCGTTTTTGTACATGGCCCTAAGGCGTTTTTCCAACAATTCATTATTATCATCTAACTCTTTATTCAGTTTGGCAACTTTCTGTTTTGAATCTGCTATCTTCATAGTTATTTCCTGTTTTTGAAGTTCATAATTTTCAGCCTCTAAATTCAGAGCCCTCAATTCGCCATCCAAAGCATCAATTTCCTTCTGTACATTTTTTTGTTCACCCTTAAGAGCATCCGACTGCTGACGGATTTCATTAATTTCCTTATCTATAGAATTTTGCTTTTGTTTCAAATCAGAAATACTTCCTCCTGCGGCAACAGGAAAAATACTCAATACCAACATAGTCAGCAAAGTAAAAACAATACTTTTTTTAAACATTTTCCACTCCTAAACACTTAAAAATTTTTTCAAAGAAATCAAGCTTCCTAAAACTCCTATACCGATTCCCATAGTTAAAAATATAATTATTAAATCTTTAAGAATCATATCAATGCCTACTATATAACCAGACATACCTACCATCATCATCATATAGCGGTCTGACAGATAATTTAAAATATAGTTATAACTAAAGGAAATTATCAGTATCGCAATTAAAGAACCTATGAACCCTAGCATGATGCCTTCAATCATGAACGGGCCTCTCACATACCCATTCGTTGCTCCAACATACTGCATTAGTTCTATTTCCTTGTGTCTGTTAAGCACCGTTACCTTTATCGTATTTGATATTATGAATACACTTATCAGCAGAAGGATTAAAATAATCCACCCCCCTATTTTTTTTATAAAATCGGCAATTTTTATTAATTTATCAACTGCTTCATCATAATACCTGATCCCCTCAACACCTTCAAAACTTTGAATCTTCTCCTCAACATACTCCGACTTGCTCACATCTTCCAACTGAATAATATATGTGTTGGGAAGCGGGTTCCTCTTTAAATCCTCTAGTATATAGGCTTCATCCCCCAAGTCTTTTTTCAGCTGCTCAAGTGCATAGTCTTTTGTCTGAAAAGATACTTCCATTACACCATCAATTTTTTTGAAAGCTTTTCCCATTTCTTCTATTTGTTTTTCATCTGTATCATCAAGCAGGTACACCACTACTTCATCGAAAGTTTCCTTTGCTCCAAAAGCAAGGCTGTTTACATTTAGAACAATAATCAATACAAATCCAAGTATGATTAAAACTGCCGTAACGGAACTTATTGATGCAAGCCCCATCATACGGTTTCTCCATATGCTCTTAAACGCCTGCTTGAAAATATATTTAATTTTCTTTAGACTCATCAATACATCCCCTTGTTTTGATATCTCTGATAATGACTCCGCGTTTAAGTTCAACAATTCTTTTCTGACAACTGTTGACTATATTCATATCATGTGTAGCCATTATAACTGTTGTCCCTCTTTTATTTATTTCAGTGAGGATTTTTATTATTTCCTTAGATGTTTCAGCATCCAGGTTTCCGGTAGGCTCGTCCGCAATTATGGCCTCAGGTTTGTTAATAACGGCCCTTGCTATGGCAACCCTTTGCTGTTCACCCCCCGACAGTTCGTCAGGGTAATATTTAGCTTTATCGCTTAAGCCCACCATGCTAAGGACCAATGGTACTTCTCTTCTTATGGTTTTTGAATCACAGCATATCATTTCCATTGCAAATGCAACATTTTCATAGACGGTCAATTTAGGCAGCAGCCTATAATCCTGAAAAACAAATCCCATTTTTCTTCTATACTTAGCCACATTTCTTTTTTTTATCTTTGTTATATTCTGACCACTATATGTAATAACTCCATCACTTGGATTTATTTCTCTCAATAAAAGCTTAATCAAGGTACTTTTGCCGGCACCGCTTTTTCCAACTATAAATAAAAATTCGCCGTCCTGTATTTTTAAGTTAATATCTTTTACTGCTGTAAACTCCTTTTTATACACTTTAGATACGTTACAAAACTCTATCACTGTTACACCTCTTACCACTAACTATTATATAACACCTTTTGACAAAAATACAACTACTATTATTTTATTTTACTTTATTTTTGAACAAAATGGAATACCTTTTTTTGGATTAATCAAAAAACTATGGAAAGTCTATAATTTAAAAACATTAAAAAATAAGAACCTCCACTGAAGCTCAATATGACAATGTCATCTTATAAGCGCAGAGAAAGATCTCATAAAAAACATATCTATATAATTTGTTTGTCCATGTTTGGTTATTTGTTTATAAGCATTTACAATTTTTAATTCTTATATTCTCTTTCCAGCACAACCTTCTGTGGCAATTCTTCCATTTCTGCTTTTACAACGGCAAATGGATATGTAAGAATTTGAGCTGTAACATCTCCGGGTTTCGGGTCTTTATATTTAGCGTATACCGTCAATACTTTTTCACCGTTTTCTTCAGTTAGTATCAGTTTGTCAATTTCAACTTCATAGCCTGCAGTATTTTTTTCTCCTCTTGTTACTACGACATATATTTCATCATTAATTTTTGCCACTAATGCTTTTTCCTTCATCCTGTAATTTGGCAAAACTTCTGTAATTTGTTTAGGCACGTTTTCAGGTTCAACAGTTTCAAACCCCACCTTTTCTACATCCTTTCCTCTGAAGTATCTGATAAAGAATAAAAGAGCAGCTATAAATACAATAATCGCAATCACGGTTACAATTCTTTTCATAAACATCCCCCTATTTATGTACTTCTTTATATTTTATTCTTTCATTTCAAAATTATGCTAAATAGTAAAGAGTTTGTTTACAAAATGTCTTAATAAAGTATTTGACATTTGAGCTTGTCTTTAAGTATAATTTAATATATGAGGTATTAATTTCTCGTTTAAATACTCACAGAGTTTTTAATAAAAAATATTAAATATTTATGTTAAGAAGGGAGTTGAAAATACATGTCATGTGATTGCAGTGAATTTCAAAGTGTAACCAGCAATTTGCAGCTTTTAAATAAAAGTATTTTAGATATCGTCACAAAACTTGATGAACAAACATCCATGCTGAACAGAGCAGTTTTCAAATCTGCAACACATTGCGGCTGCATTGAAATACATGCAACAAAGCAATTATTTTCAGATAATAAAACTTTAGAGGAAAATCAACTCGACTTGGATAGCCATGTTGAAGGTGAACTCTGTCCCAAATGCAGAGAAAAAATAGAAGAAGAAATGGGTGAACTGATGTTTTACCTGGCATCAATGTGTTCTGCCCTAGAATTGGATTTAAACAGCATTATGTCTACGAAACTTGATCACTTAAAAACACTGGGGATCTACAACCTCTTGTAATATAATAGGAAAATATAATAAACCTAAAAACATAAAAAAAGTGGGAAGACATGGTATTTAAAGTTTCCCACTTTACACTCCTAATTAAGCTTAGACTCTCTGGCAAAGTTCTACTAGAACCCCTCCGGTGCTTTTTGGATGGCAGAAAGCTATTCTTGCTCCACCCGCGCCATATCGCGGCTTTTCATCTATCATTCTTAATCCAAGTTCTTTCATTTTTGCTATTGCTGATTCAATATTATCGACTTTGTATGCCATATGCTGAATACCTTCGCCATTTTTATCTATAAATTTAGCTATTGTACTGTCTTCAGAAGTAGGCTCTAAAAGCTCAACCTCAGAATCTCCTATAGGCAAAAATGCAACCTTTACCTTCTGATCCTCCACCACTTCTGTACCAGTCGATTTTAATCCAAGAACATTCTCATAAAATTTTAACGATTCATCCAAATTTTTTACAGCAATACCTATGTGATCTATTTTTTTAACCATAAAACCTACAAACCCTCCTACTGCTAGCCTATTAATTTTAGGAACTCATCTCTTACTTCATACATGTTTTTTTCTTTATTTAATATTTTCCCAACTTCCGTCTCAAGCTTATTTTCATTCGCCGTTCGTGATATTACTATTTTCTTAAGCTCAGATTCAATTAAATCCATAACTTCAAGTTTCATATTATCACTGCGTCTTTTCTCAAAATTCCCGCTTGTCTTTAAAAAATTTATATGACTTTTTATTTCTGAAATCAAGCTATCGATGCCTTCACCTTTAGAAGCCGTTACCTTCATAACCGGAGGTCTCCTATCCATATTCATGCTCAAATCAAGCATCATGTTTATCTCGGTAGCCGTTCTGTCTGCACCGAACAAGTCACTTTTATTTATAACAAATATGTCTCCAATTTCCATAATCCCAGCTTTAATAGACTGTATATCATCTCCCAAGCCTGGCACCATAACCATTACAACCGTATCCGCAGTCTTTACAATATCCACTTCAGACTGGCCGACTCCCACAGTCTCAATTATTATATAGTCATAGCCTGCCGCATCTAATATTTTCAATGCGTTTTTAGTATATTTCGAGAGTCCTCCCAGATATCCTCTTGTACCCATGCTTCTTATAAATACATTTGGATTTACAGCTAAATCCTGCATGCGAATTCTATCTCCCAGTATGGACCCGCCTGAATAAGGGCTAGTTGGGTCGACTGCAATTATCCCAACCTTATTTCCCTTATCTGCAAGAACCTTTACCATCTTGTCAACAAGAGTGCTCTTACCTGCTCCAGGCGGCCCGGTAATTCCAATTACATGGGCATTTCCGGTATACTTTTGAACCTCTCTTATTATTTTTTCAGCTTCTTCCGGGTCGTTTTCCACCGTTGTTATAAGCCTGGCACATGCTCTTTTTTCCCCTAAAAGCATTCGCTGAATTAATTCCATATCATTCTCCCTGTTAGTTAACGGTTCTTTTTAAATTTGACTTTATAAAATCGATCATCTGTGTCGTAGTAGTTCCCGGGGTAAATATTTCAGCAATTCCCTCCTTCTTCAAACCCGGTATGTCATCTTCAGGTATAACCCCTCCGCCAATAATCAACACATCATCTGCTCCCTGCTTCTTCATCAAATCAACAACCCTCGGGAACAGGTAATTATGTGCGCCGGACAAAATACTCAATCCAACAACGTCTGCGTCTTCTTGAACTGCCGCCGCAACTATCTGTTCGGGAGTCTGCCTTAATCCTGTATATATTACTTCCATTCCGGCGTCTCGAAGCGCCCTTGCTATTACTTTTGCTCCTCTGTCGTGTCCGTCAAGCCCAGGCTTGGCTATTAATACTCTTATTGGTCTCATCACTTTATTCCTCCTGCATTAAAGCAATACTGCATGCTCATATTCTCCGAATACTTCTCTCATAACGCCGCATATTTCTCCTAATGTAGCATATTCCTTTACAGCCGCCAAAATATACGGCATTACATTTTCAGTTCCTTGGCAAGCTGTTTTCAGTTCTTTAAGCTTTTCCTCCACAGCTTTATTGTTCCTTGCAGCTTTTACTTCATCTGTTTTCTTTTTCTGCATTTCCCCAACTTTCGGATCCACTTTCAAAAGTCCTTTCGGTGTTTCTTCCTCTACCTGATACTTATTAACTCCAACTACTATTCTATCTTGAGACTCTATTTCCATCTGGTATTTATATGCAGAATCGGATATTTCCTTTTGAATATATCCAAGATCAATTGCCCTCGGTGCTCCGCCAAGTTCATCAATTTTGTTGATATATTCCATGGCTTTTTCTTCTATTTCTTTTGTTTTAGCTTCTACATAATATGAACCGGCTAATGGATCTACAGTATTTGTAACCCCTGTTTCATTAGCTAAAATCTGCTGAGTCCTTAAAGCTATCGTAACCGAATCCGTAGTTGGAAGAGCCAGCGCCTCATCTCTGGAATTTGTATGCAGCGACTGAGTGCCCCCCAGTACTGCAGCCAATGCCTGCATTGCAACTCTTATTATATTGTTGTCAGGCTGCTGTGCCGTAAGGGTAGACCCTGCTGTCTGAGTGTGGAATTTAAGCATCATCGATTTTTCTTTTTTAGCTTTGAACCTATTCTTCATTATTTTCGCCCAAAGCCTTCTTGCCGCTCTGTACTTAGCAACCTCTTCAAACAAATCATTATGAGCATTAAAGAAAAATGAAAGCCTAGGTGCAAATACATCCACGTCAAGCCCAGTTTTAATTGCAGCCTCTACATATGCAATACCGTCAGCCAGCGTAAAGCCAACTTCTTGTGCTGCTGTTGAGCCCGCTTCTCTTATGTGATAACCTGAAATACTGATTGTATTCCACTTTGGAACTTCCTTAGAACAATATTCAAATATGTTTGTAATTAATCTCATTGACGGTTCAGTTGGAAATATATATGTCCCTCTTGCTATATATTCCTTTAATATATCATTTTGGATCGTCCCTCTTAACTTGTCTGGTGTCACTCCCTGTTTTTCCGCAACTGCAATATACATTGCCAGAAGCACAGATGCCGGAGCATTTATAGTCATAGACGTGCTTACTTTATCCAGTGGTATCCCATCGAAAAGAATTTCCATATCCCTAAGCGAATCTATGGCAACGCCTACCTTCCCAACCTCTCCCTGAGCTAAAGGATGATCAGAATCATAACCTATCTGGGTTGGAAGATCAAATGCCACAGACAGGCCAGTTGACCCTTGGTTTACAAGGTACTTGTATCTTTCATTGGATTTTTCCGCAGTGGCAAAACCAGCATACATCCTCATGGTCCATACTTTGCCTCTGTACATTGTAGGCTGGTACCCTCTTGTAAAAGGATATTGCCCAGGAAATCCTATCTCTGTTTCATAATCTATATCAGCAGTATTTTCCGGGGTATAAAGCCTTTTTACCGTATCTCCGGAACCGGATTTGAATTCTTCCTTCTTTTCCGGAAACCTGCTCAGTGATTTATTTAATACAGTTTCTTCCCAGTTTTGACGTACTGATTTTAACTGATCAAGTTTTTTTTCTTCCATTCTAACCTCCATATATATTAACTTCTACAAATTTTACTAAGTTCCATTCAACAAGGTAAAATATCTGCCTGACAACTCTATAATGTGGTGCAAATAATTACAGGCAAGAAATATTTTTTAACCTTATATAATATTAATCTAAAAAAATACATTTTGCAAGTGTTTCACTAAAATGATTTTTTCATTTTTAATCTTGCAAAACAGCCATTTTAGACTATTGATGCAAAAGGTTTCCAACGTATACTAATACTCCTTTCGGTGCATAAACTTTCATTACAGTTTCATTAACCTATACTGGTCTTCCACCTACAAGTTGTTGTCCATTCTGGACATATTAAAAATAGCCCTCTAATAATTAGAGGACTATTTTCTCTGTATCTTTGTTTAATTTTATTATTACTAAGCTCCTTCAAACAGCATTTCAAATTCCTTGCCGGAAATTGTTTCTTTTTCCAGAAGTGCCTTAGCAACACGGTCCAATTTTTCCATATTATCGCTGAGAAGAGTCTCAGTTTTATGATATGCACCATCAATTATTTTACGCATTTCACGATCGATTTTCGCAGCAACTTCTTCCGAATAATTTCTTATTTTATTGAAATCTCTGCCCAAAAATACTTCTTCATCATCCGTCCCGTAGGTCATAGGACCCAACTCATCGCTCATGCCATAAGTTGTAACCATTGCACGTGCAATTTTTGTAGCTCTTTCTATATCATTAGACGCTCCTGTAGATATATCATTAAGCACCAATTTTTCAGCTACCCTTCCACCTAAGAGTCGAACTATGCTTTCTTCCATATCTGTCTTTGAACGATAAGATTTATCTTCTTCAGGAAGGTACATTGTAAATCCACCGGCTCCGCCTCTTGGAATTATAGTAATCATATGAACAGGGTCTTTATTTGAGGATAGTCTGGCTACAACCGCATGTCCCGCCTCATGATAAGCTGTAAGCTTTTTCTCGTTTTCGCTTATAAGCTTACTCCTTTTTTCAGGGCCTGCAATTACTTTTGTTATCGCTTCCTCAATTATATCCATTGTTATCAGCGTTTTGCTTTGCCTTGCAGTCAACAGGGCAGCCTCATTCATAGCATTTTCCAAATCGGCGGGGGGAAATCCTGGAGTTCTTTTTGCCACTATACCTAAGTCAACATCTTCTGCAAGAGGTTTTTCCCTTACGTGAATTTTTAATATTTCTTCTCTTGCCTTTACATCGGGAAGCCCTACATGAACCTGCCTGTCAAACCTGCCAGGTCTCATTAATGCAGGATCCAAAATGTCGGGTCTGTTGGTAGCAGCAATAATAATTATACCTTCATTGCCTGAAAAACCGTCCATCTCAACAAGCAGCTGATTTAAAGTCTGTTCTCTTTCGTCATTGCCGCCTCCGAGGCCTGCTCCTCTTCTTCTTCCTACTGCATCTATTTCATCTATAAATATAATACACGGAGCATTTTTCTTTGCCTGTTCAAATAAATCTCTTACACGGGAAGCTCCTACCCCTACAAACATTTCAACAAAGTCTGAACCACTTATGCTGAAAAACGGTACCCCAGCTTCTCCTGAAACTGACTTTGATAAATAAGTCTTGCCTGTACCTGGAGGCCCTACTAAAAGAACACCCTTAGGTATACGTGCTCCCAACCTTACAAATTTCGCCGGATTTTTAAGGAAGTCAACTATTTCACTCAGCTCTTCCTTTTCTTCGTCAAGACCGGCAACATCGGCAAATGTAATTTTTTTGCTGGGGTCATCATCTTTAACCATTCTGGCCCTACTCTTTCCAAAGGTCATTGCTTTACCTGTACCTCCGCCCTGGGATTGTTTCATGAACACATACCACAGAACGCCCAAAAGCACAAGCATCCCTACTGTGGGCAAAGCCTGGACCCATATGGGAGTTGTTGGCACCGGTTCGCCCGTTATTTCTATTTCCCTGTTTTCAACCCTGTCTGCAAGGTACTTATCATAAAAACTTGATGAAAACAGAAAAACAGTTGGTACATAAGAATTAAACGCTGTACCATCTTTATAAACACCTTTTACCTCACTCTCGGTAAAGGACATTGATTTTATATTGTTATTCTGTATTTGAACTATAAGCTCGCTATAACTTATTTTTTGGGTATCAGCTTTTGGCCCAATCATACTTTGAACCAACATTATTATTACCACAAATATAAGGATATACATTGCGATGCTTCTCATAAATCCTTTCAATTAAAGCCTCCTATTTGTCTTTACTGCATTTTTAGTGATAAAATTGTAACACAAACTGTAAAAATTTACAATTAGTTAATTAGTTATTGATAAATTTCTTCTTTTAGTATCGCTATATATGGCAAATTCCTGTATTTTTCGGCATAGTCCAATCCGTAGCCCACTACAAATTCATTAGGAACCTGAAATCCTTTATATTTGATTTTTAAATCCGTTGTCCTCCTGTCAGGCTTATCAAGTATTGTACATATTTCCACCGATGCTGGTCCTCTTGATTTTAAATTATCTAAAAGATAGGATAAAGTTAACCCTGAATCTATTATATCCTCTACTATAAGCACATGCCTGCCTTCGATTGCCGTATTTAAATCCTTTAAAATTCTAACTGCTCCTGACGACCTGGTGTTGGAGCCATAACTTGAAATTGCCATAAAATCAATATCTAAGGGAAGATCTATTTTTCTCATTAAATCACTTACAAACACAACCGCTCCCTTTAATACACAAACCAGAAGCAAGTCCTTGTCTTTGTAATCTTCCGTAATTTTCGCTCCAAGTTCCGCAACTTTAGCCTGTAATACATCCTCTGTAATTAATATTTTTCTGATATCTTTATTCATCAGTGCTGCTCCTCCATAGTTATGTTCAATATTTTCTTTGTTGAAGATGACACTTTTAAACTGTTGTGAATTCTGAAACCTTCCAGCCATAATATTTTATCGTCATCTGCAATTATCAATTTGCTTTCTCTTTCTTCTGCCGGTATTTTTAAATCAATAAAAATATCCTTTATTTTTTTTCTGCCTTTCATGCCACAGGGAATCATTGAATCTCCCGGCCGCCTGTTTCTTATCACAAGATCTCCATTTATCTTATCATAGTCCAAACTTATACTTCTCTTGTCGCTGTTTTTATATTCAAACACATTTAAAACCCTGCAAAGCAAAACCTTCCTTACCTCAGGAATATACAGAGACTTGCCCAATACAATATTATATTTAAAATTAGGAATATTTTCAACAATTTTATTGACTATAAAGTTATCATAACTGATTTCAATTGTAAAGCCTTCAGGCAAACTAATTTTCCTGCCTGTATTTCCTGTTTTTAAAAAATCTACTGCGTAATCAATATGCTTCATTTCAATATTTGCGGTATTTCCCTTAAGTTCTTTCACTGCGCGCCTGATAATTCTTCCTGATTCTCCATACTCCAGATGTTTCAGCTTTTTTATGTCAAGAATAACTTTTTTATCGGTTTTTTTAATTAGTATATCATTGAATTCCCTTTCAATATATTTCTCGATGATTTTTTTATCTCTTTCCATTGTTTCAGACATTCTATACAACGTATTCTGAATATTCGGATTAAAATTTTTCTCCAAATAAGGAATTAAATTAAGCCTTATTTTGTTTCTGCCGTAATCATCATGTAAATTAGTTTTATCAATACAATATTCATAATTATTTTCCTTAAGGTAGTTTAAAACCTCAAGCTTCGGTACATTAAGCATTGGCCTGATCAAATTACCTTTTTTAAAAGACATAGCGCTTAAACCGTCTATTCCGCTTCCTCTTATGATCCTTTGCAATACTGTTTCAGCCTGATCATTTAAATTGTGTGCAACAGCAATTTTGCCTTGTCCTATTTCTTTTAAGTTGTCATTAAAAAATTGATACCTTAAAATTCTGCCTGCTTCTTCTTCTGTAACTTTAAGCTCTCTTGCATATTCTCCAGCATGTTTCCTCTTTACAAAAAGCTTAATGCCATATTTCAAGCAAAGGTCCCTGACAAAATCTTCATCTCTCCAGGCATCCTTACCTCTGTACATATGGTTAATATGAGATGCATACAAATTAAAGTTTAATAGTGTTTTTAATTCTCTTAAATTGTGAAATAAAAAAACAGAATCCGGGCCGCCGGACAACCCTATTAATACATTGTTGCCCGTTTCTATTAAATTCTTGTCCAATATGTTCTGTTTAACTGAATTATACATACTATTCCTCACTTACCGCGTATAATAAATTATACCACGAATTCTTAAAATTAAAACACTTTTTTGCCTACATTTAAAAAGCGCCTCAGGCGCTTTAAATCTAACTTTTAATATATTGCTATATGTTTTTATTTATCCTATCTTTGTTACTAGAACAGTCATATCGTCAATGATTTTATCCTGACCTCTAAGAGCATAGCTTAAAATTGAGTTGGCAATTGTCTGAGGGTTCTTGTTCGTTATTAAACCTAAATACTTATCAAGAGATTTTTTTTCGTCAAGGCTTATGGAATCAACTATTCCATCAGACACCATTACAATTATGTCCCCTATCTCTATTTTCTTTTTAAATGCACTATATTCAAAATTATCTAATATACCCATAGGAAGGCTTTTCCCCGATATCCTATCCACGTTTTTGCCTCTGATTATGTATGTTGGAGATGCACCGGCCTTATAAATCCTTATTTCTTTTGAGCCATAATCAATAATGTTAAAATCGAATGTAACAAATCTCTCATCACCTAATTTTATCATCAAAACTGAATTTAATGTTCTCAGTATCTGCTCCTCGGAAAAATCCGTATAAAGAAATTTCGAAAGCAAATCAACAGCACCGCTGCTTTCACTGGACGCTTCCTCTCCTGAACCTATTCCATCACATAAAACCGTATAATATTTATCAGATTTTCCCGCATAGGCAAAGCTGTCACCGGAAACATGGCTGCCGTCCTTTACAGCAGAAGCATGATATGTCCTTATTTTTATTCTTTTAATGTTTTTAAATTTCAGAACATAATAATTTTGAGAAGAAGCAACTCTGTCCGAACATTTAATCTTAACACCGCATACATTTCTTACAACAAGTTCAATAGCATTTTCAGCCTCCTCACACGATTTTTCAGTTTTTACCGTAATACTCAACATAACTGAGTTTTTATTTAATGAAAAAACTTCAAAAAACTTAACAGCTATGTTTTGCCAAAGCAGTTGTTCTTTTATTTTAACCTTTGCTTTATCGGTAAATATGTTTAAATACTTAGAATGGTTAAAACAAGAAATATTCCTTGATTTATTTTCACGCGCAGGCTTTGATCTTTCACCTATAGCAGTTGATGCGGCCTCTGCTTCTGCTTTAATGTGTTTTTTACCGTCAGGTCTTTTAATATCAATTACATTATCGTAAGACAATTCACCAGATTTTGCATCTTTTTCCTTCACCTTTCTTTTAATTCCGTGAAAATGAAAGCCTTCATTTTTTGTGTTATTTTTAATATTCTTTATAATTTTGATTATTTCGTTTGCTAAAATTATTGTACTGAAAACGAACACAGCCTCTGACACATTCAGCATTAAACCGTTCATACTAAAACCGTCGGCGAAAAGTATCGTCATCTTTGAAATCATAAGCATCATTGACGCATAACCGGCTGCAATTAATATGGACTTTTTCTCTTCATTTTGGAAATTGACAAAATATACATACACCGCAATCAAAACAATTATGTAAACAAAATTAAACTGTACAGATAAAACAGCTGAAATTGTAACAATAAGCATAGCCGACGAACTACCTATCAAATAAGAGTATAAACACAGCACCGTAATTGCAAAGGGAAATATTTCATCAATTAAATTTTGCCTTGCAATAAAAAAGCACACCAAAAATATTATCCAATTTTCTTTGATGTGCTTAAATTCAGTTTTAAAAATATCACTGACAATGTTTAAATCATATTTTTTATCATTTGTTTTACCAATCATATTTCCACCCCTTTATTTTTATGGTAGCAGAAATGGATTGTAAAATACTGTCAAACTATGCGATACCCTATATTAATTTTCCACCTCTTTCTCAGATCCTATTCCTTTAATCAATTTATTTTCGTTTTTATTTTTATCAATGTATATGGTTTCATTCGGTTTTACCATCTTGTATTGATCTCTGGCTATTTTCTCCACAAGCTTAAGTAAAGCTTCCTTGTCATCCATTTTCTCCACATCTTTTTTTAACTTTTGAGCTTCTTTTTCAATTTCATCTTTTTCCATTTTTTTCTCGCTAATTTCATTATTGAGCACATTTAACATTTGATGCTGGGTAAACGCGGTATATGTAAAATACATCAAAAACGCTGTAAACATAAATTCCATAATTTTAAATTTTCTTTTTTTCTTTTTTGGGACAGAATGCTTCTTTTGACGTCGTTGTTCTTTAATTTCTCTCTCACGTCTGCGAAAATCATCATTGTTTATTTTTTTCTTTAGTTTTATAATCTTTTTTTCTTCGTTCAACTTGCTTCTGCCCCCTTCTTTTTTCTTTTTGTATTTCTCGTATTTTTCGTTTGTTTCGTTTTGACCGCTTTTTTTTATTATATACCCTCTTTTTATCCTTTGAAACCTTTTTTAATCTGAATTTAAAAAATTTATATCTTCTTTTCAACTTATTTTGCGCTTTTTCGCATTTCAATCTAACCGGATTCAAAACAAGATTTATTTGTTTTATTACGAATTTTATAGGTACAGCCAAAAAATTTATTATTTTCCATATAACCTTTAAAATTTTATCTGTAACGAAAATAAACACTTTTAATATATATCGGCTTATTCCGTAAAAATATAAGAGTGCGCCCAAAATAAAACCCATAAGAATAAAGAACCTTACATTTCCATAGCTTAAATCAAATATGAGCTTAATTCCTATGTAAACACTTATTATCCAATAAGAAATATCACCTATTGCGGTACCAGTTTTGCTCAATTTTATATAATGCCTTAAAAGCCTGTATATGTCCCACATAAATCCAAAAAACGTTCCTGCCATAACAGATACCGCAAGCATGTATCCCTGAGAGTAATGTAAGTAATCCATAGTACTATTTAAATAATTTTTTTACTAAACTTGTTTTTTCTTTTTTGCCTTCGTGTTCAGAATATATAAGAGAATTAATTATTCCTTTAATGATAAGCCTTCCTTCATCTACATTCAGCTTGCTGATATTAAGCTTTTCGCCCTTTATGGTAAGTTTTCCCTTATTTGTAATAAGCACTACCGTCTCGTCATTAAAATTATCAACATTTTCCACACCGGTCACATTTAATACTTCCTTGTTTTCAAGCGTTAGGCTCTGTTCAGTATTCTCGTCCATGTGCACTCCCCCTGATTATATAAAGCTTTATATAATTTATTAATAAAGTATATGAATAACATAAATAAATATGAATTAAATGTCCAAGTATATTCTTTTTCTACTCGTCAAAAATCTTCACCAATTAAATACGAAAATTTCTCTCATTTTCTAATTAAACTGCAAGAATCTCATCCTCTCAGAATATAATTTTAAACCAAGGGATGAGATTCTTCTTTCAATTAATGTCCAAAATAACAAGGCAAGGATACTGTACAGAAACAAAGTCAAGCTCTATTTACAACAATGACATTTTTCTCTCAATTTAACTTGTGCCTTTCCCTGTAAACGTCCATTGCAAACCTTCCATTGATAATACTTCTCTTAAGAGTTTTCATGCTTTGCCTCGTTTGTATAACTTTGCCTGAATTCAATAATATGGCTGCATAGCCTTCCTTTAGGAACACCTGTTTTATTGTATTTAAGTCCACATATCCGTACGCTGCATCATGCTTAAACATCGGTTCCCTCACATTAATATAAATATACGCCAGATTTTCATTAATTACTATGGGAACCTTGTTGCTGATACCTAATTCTTTTCCATAATTTAGCCTATTGTGATATAAACTTAAATTATAATAATCAGCCAATTTCTTAACACATGTTTCAATTGTTGTATTTTTTATATAAGAAGCTTCAGCTGTAATTATTTCGGTGCAGTTTCCTTTATCTTTCACATAAACAGGCAGCATTGCCTGAATTTCGTTGAATTTAATATTATCTTTCATATTAAACAAACCCTTTTTATCGAAATTATGACTGAAATTTTAATATTTTATTTTTATTGAATTTAATCAGTTGCACTCTTACTTATGCTCCATTCCTGTTTTTACAGTTTATTTTTCATAAACTATAATCTTACTACAGAAAGAAGGAAAATTTATGAGTACTGATATAAACTATATTATTCAAAAGTCACTAAATGGGGACAAGAATTACCAAGAAATACTGCTCCAAAAATTAAATCCTTTAATATACATGAACATTTACGTGTATTGGTTCAATAACGATCCTTTAGTAGAGGATCTGGCACAAGAAGGATATGCAATTATATTGGAATCTTTAAAAACCTACAGCAAAAAAAGAAATGCACATTTTCTTTATTATATAAAAATAAAATTAATATATTTTTATAAAAACTCTTACGAAACAATAAAAGTCCGGAAAAGAAAAACAGGTTTTTCGATTAATGACGATAATAAGAACTTCATACCGATAGAAATGTCAGAAAATAAAAACATTTTAGATAACATAATAGCTAAGGAAGAAATATGCGAGCTTTTGTTAAACATTAAAAAGTTGTCAGAAAAAGAACAAAAAATCCTTTATTTATATTATTACAAACAAATGAAAATGCATGAAGTGTCAGAAATTTTAAATATTCCATACGGTACTGCCGTAGGCAGGAAACAAGCTGCAATAAAAAAATTAAGGAAACTCATAAACTCACGAACCAACAAGCTTTAGTCAATAAACCCGGCGGCGACACACAAGTCATTATGACCGTTTCGCCGCTGTCAAATATTTATTAAAATGTCTTTGAAATTTTCCACTTTTATGCTAAAATACATGTATAATGAATTTGGTCTTTATAATTGGCAATGGGAGAAAAATTTAATGGAAATTGGTAAAATAAAAACAAGGGAAATAAAGTCATTGCTTATACTATTGCTTACTGCAGCAATATGGGGATTTGCTTTTGTTGCCCAAAGAGTGGGAATGAAATATTTAGGAGCATTCACATTTAACGGAATCAGATTTGCATTGGGAAGTTTATCGTTACTGCCTATAATTTATTTTTCTAAAACTAAATCCGGAAATGAAAAAACTGACAGTACAGAAACTCTACAATTTAAAGAAGCAGATTTAAAAACAATCGTAAAATCAGGAATAATAGCAGGAAGCGCATTATTTGCAGGTTCATCATTTCAGCAAGTCGGATTAATTTATACAGCTGCAGGAAAAGCAGGATTCATTACAAGTCTTTACATAGTTATCGTACCCATATTGGGAATATTCCTTAAACAAAAAACACATATAACAACATGGCTGGGAGCATTAACAGCCGTTGTCGGGCTTTATTTACTAAGCATAAATGAAAATCTTACGATTGAATTTGGAGATCTTTTGGAAATCATAGGAGCGTTTTTTTGGGCAGTTCATATTCAGCTTATAGACAAATTTTCAAAAAATATGGATGTTATAAAGTTTTCAAGTGTTCAGTTTGCTACATGCTCGGTTTTAAGCCTGATTATTGCATTTATGTTTGAAAAAATAACCTTAAGCGGATTATCAGGAGCTATTATACCGATTCTTTACGGTGGTATTATGTCAGTGGGAGTTGCGTACACCCTTCAGGCAATAGGCCAAAAATATGCAAAACCTTCTCATGCTGCCATCGCTTTGAGCATGGAAGCAGTCTTCGGAGCAATAGGCGGAGCTTTGATTCTCCATGAAAGACTCTCTGCAAGAGGATATGCAGGCTGCAGCCTGATGCTGACAGGAATACTTATAGCACAATTGGAAGATATAAAAAAGTAAAGGCAGCAGCAGCTAAATTTGGCGCACTTTCAACAAATTGCCCCCTTTTTTTTTATCATAAGACATGTTGTCACACTTTTTACCTATATGAATATGATATTATTGAGCTTGGCCTCAAAATTCAAATAGGAAAAGGTGTTATTATGTATTGTAGTAGTAATGTAGGCGGAACATGTGGAAGAAGAGTAAATCGTCCAGGAAGCTGCGGATGTCCTAGTACAGGTAGGAACTGTAACTATGTTTATAATTGTTTATTAGATTTATTAGAAGACGCATTAGATGACTGCGGAAGCAGCAATTGCGGTTGCGGAAGCAGCGGTTGCGGTTGCGGATGCGGTTGTAGTGACGGCAGAAATTGCAATTATGTATACGAATGCCTGGAAGATTTAATTGAAGATGCATCCGATGGTTGCGGATGCAATAGATGTTGTTAAATACAAGCGGCGGATTTTATCCGCCGCAGTTTTAATATCTTGCTGACTCTTAAAAATCAGCTTACCGCAGTTACAAATATGCGGACAAAATTGCGCATTTATGACATACCTTGAGTAAATGTCGCGCAATCTGTTTCAGCCGAGCTTTTAGCATTGCGATGCTGAATTTCTATTCTTTGAGCATTACAATGATCTCCCTGAGCATAATAATGACATGAGTTCACAACACATTTTATGCCGGGATTAGCTTGATCCATTTTTTGTACTTTACCTTCCATAATAGTCTTAATACTCCTTATTATAATTATTAAAATTTTAAAAGTTTAAACTTTCGTTAAGTATTATTGCCTTAATTTATTTTTATATAAATTACAATTTTTTGGAGTAATAGAGTAATTGCCCAATTTGACATTTTTTTATTTAACTATTTTAAACTTAAACCGGTTAATTACTTACAAGGGTTTTCCGATCGTCAATAACTACAAAATGCCATGGCTGTGTGTTTTTGTTCTTACTCCTCTTTCAGCTAATTCTGATACTACAAACTCTCTATCTGATTTTATTTCATCCATTATGAATTTTATATCTTCTTCTGTTGCAGAAGTCATACTATAATTTTTCACGCAATTTTTAATATAAGACTTTCGGGCTTTTGTCATGTCGTAGCTTCTTGCTTTAATAAGGGATGGATTCTCTGGAAATATCAGATTCTTTCCCGGTATTTCATCATCTGGATCACCAAATAAAACTTCAACACCATTCTTTTTTGCAAATGTCAACTGTGGCATAGGATGTTTTCCTGCAGAAGTATATTCAGTTTCTTGAACAACCAGTATTTGATTTTCATCCATTTGTTGAGCCAAAGCGAATGCTGCAGTTAATGAGGTATTACCGGCAGGTCCTCTTTCATATCCTTCTAATATGGCAAATGCCTGTGTAATATAGAAAAGCTCACCCTGTTTTACAGTTACCAGCTCATCCATATATCTAAGAACCCTAGCTGCATTTCTAGGTGTATCGGATCTATCTGGCCATGTTATAAAGGGCATGGCAAAGCCTGTATGACCTGTTGTGCATGATTTGCGATTGAAATCCTTATCGGATGCCATGTGTAAGCCTTTTAAATCAATGCATGCGCCAATTATCTTTGTATCCAATGCGCCTGCTTTAATTAAACCTCTAGCAGTACCGGTCAAATTACCTCCGCCGGCATTTGTACACACAACTGCATCCGGATCTTTGCCGAACCTCTCTCTACACTGCATTGCTAATTCATATCCCAAAGTTTCTACACCTGCAATACCATAAGGAGTATACAGAGATGCATTGAAATATCCAGTATCTTCGAGAAGGCTGAGATGAGTAGTAAACAACTCCGGTCCCACTGTCAGTTGTACAACTTCAGCTCCATATGCTTCACAAATTCTCTGTTTTTCAAGTATCTCCGGCTGACCAATCTTATTGTCGTCATAGCATTCTTGTACAACAATACATTTTAAACCCTGCATTGCTGCTTGTGCCGCTACAGCAGCTCCGTAGTTTCCAGATGTTGCTGCTATTACACCTTTGTAACCCAGTTTCTTTGCATGTTGTACTGCAATTGATGCCCTTCTTGCTTTAAAACTGCCTGATGCATTGGCTGCTTCATCTTTAACTAAGATTCTAGCCCCTTTGCCTTTTGGTGCATATTTTCTTGCTAAGGCAGTTAAATTACCCAATTCAATCAAAGGTGTATTACCAACACCATGATCTAATTGAATCTTCTGCATTTCCTCCATTGAATAACCGGATTCATTCATCATGGCTTCATAATCGAAACCTATACCGGGTAATTCAAATTTTTCATAGTCAATTTGCATCGAATTCATAATTATCTCATTTTTACGAGCATTTATTGCATCATATGATTTATCTAATTTCACTATTTCTCAGCTCCTTCCATAATTTCTTTTAACTGCATTTCTACCTTTAGAAGTTCTGGCTGAAAATCACCATAATCATGAATATATCTTGGATTAATTGCTACCAATATACCGCCGGTTTTTCTTCCGGTGGCAGTAACAATTTCAATATTTTCACCTATTTTTCCATCTTCTTGGGCGATACCTTTTACCCAAAGCTTCAAATCACAGTTTTGTGTATCTTCTGGAACCTGTGGTGCTCTACTACCTGCAGGAAGCACAACATTTTCTATCTGCACCCAGTCCCCTTTTTTAGCCATATCCATAAAAAAGCTCCTTTCATTTGCATTTAACTATTTAAAATAATTTCAATATATCAAATCATATGGAGTTCAAATGGTTATAACCATTTGAACTCCATATGAACTACTTATCCCTAATCAAAATCAATTCATACAGAATTAAGCGGTTGTCTGCATTGTTCTTTGAATTATATTTTCCTGTATATTCTCTTCCAAGTCAACAAAGAAAGCTGAATAACCTGCTACACGTACAAGCATATTCCTATATTTATCCGGTTCTTTCTGTGCTGCACGAAGAGTTTCATCATCCACTACGTTAATTTGTAAATGTTCGCCGGCATTTTTGAAGTGAGCACGAAGAACTGTTTCTAATATATCTATTCCTTTTTCACCCTTTACAATAGCCGGGTCAAAACGCTGATTTAACAGTAATCCGCTTTGTGGAATTGTTGGGTCAACTGCGTTAACTGAATTCACAACAGCTGTTGGACCATTTACGTCCATACCGTTCATTGGTGAAACATTATCAGCCATTGGAGTAAAAGCATGTCTTCCATCCGGTGTTGCACCGATTTTTCTTCCAAGAACCACATTATATGACTGTGTAGCCCATACTGTAGTAAGCTCACCATCACGACCATCCCTATATTTCTTAGCTTCATCATCTATGGATTTAACTACAAAATGTGCATATTTATCTACTGCTTCAATGTCGTTTCCAAATTTAGGTGCTCTGTTAATTAGAAGTTGACGCATATTTTCTTTACCTTCAAAGTCTGTCTCAAGAAGATTTAAAAGCTCATCTGCTGTTAAATACTTTTTTTTAAATACACATTCCTCAATAGCAGCAAAAGAATCAGCTATATTTGCAAGACCGGTTACAGCTACAGCCGTGTAACGCATATCACAACCTTTTTCTTGAAGAAATTTCCCCTTTTCAATGCATCCCTGAGTGAAGCAAGAACCTGTAATTGTTGGAACCGAATATGCATGACAGGATACCATTTTGTTGAATAATTGGACATATTTTTTCAAGAAAAAATTCTGTTGCTCTAAATATGCATCTTTAAGCTGTTCAATGGAAGTAAATGTCCTTATATCTCCGGTTTTAGGTCCTAGTTGTTTTTTGCTGACAGGATCCATTCCATTATGAAGTGCTATCTCAAACACTTTAATAGCATTAAAGTATCCCATTTGTGACTGGAAGTCTGTTTTACCTTGAACTACCGGTTCTGTACATCCACACACTGCCCAGTTTACTGCATCTTCGTGACTAAATCCTAAACGCTTCAAATGATTAATACATGTGCTGTCATTAAAAAATGCCGGATGGCTTCCACCTTGTAATGATACTTTCATTGCCAAACGGAAGGTTTCTTCGTTTATATTGTCATGGTAACGGAAAGATATACAAGGTTCTTTTGTCTGTAAATCCTCCATTCCGTGAAGAATTAAATTTGTAAGCTCGTTGCAGCCATCTGAACCGTCAGCAAGCACACCACCTAACATAAGATGAATGTAAAGTGCACAACCTGGATAGGCTTCAGATTCAAACTCATTGTGTAGATATAGCATTTCTTCAATCTTAAGTTTAAATTCGTGGATAATATCAGCAATATATTCTTCTTCTACACCATTAGCTAGATCGTTCTTGTAAAAAGGATACATATATTGATCAAAACGACCTAAAGAGTGATCCCTTCCATTATTCTCCATCATGAGAGCAAGGTGTGTAAACCATACCAGCTGTGCTGCTTGTTGGAATGTTTGTGGTGGATTTTCAGGAACTACACGGCAATTTTCAGCAATTGTAAGTAATTGTTCCTTTCTCTCAGGATTTTCACATTCAGCAGCCATTTTTTCAGCTAAATCTGCATATCTATGAGCAAATGCAATTATTGCTTCCATTGTGATTATCATAGCTTCCCATGTTAATTTTTGACCCATTTTTTCTATATTCATATTACCTAGTGATGCTATTTTTTCTTTGCATTGGTCTATATAGTAGCGGTATCCTTTTTTAACCATTTCGTCATAATCAGGGGCGTGGTTCATTGTAGAAATTTGTGACACGCCTTTTGTCATGACTCCTGTATCTAAAAGTGTCCATTCATCTTCTGTAAGTTGAGCATTTGTCAAATCACCAAAAGTTCCACCATACCAATCAGCTACCATTTGTCTTAATTCATCTTTTTCCCCTGGCATAAACTGAAAATTATCGAATTTTCTTGTATCCAATGTTTCTAAATCGTCTCTTAACCATGCACAATATTCAGGGAAAATAGGAACTGCATGTAATCGTGATGCCATATGCCCTGCTAAAATAGAATCATCGTCGATGAATATTTCATTATTTTCAAGAACATACTTAAATAACTTTGCCCTTCTAAGAATAAATGGTTCTACTGAAGGTTTCTTATAAAATTCTGTGGTTAACCTTGCACGATCTAAACAAATCGTAGGCACTGTGTTACGCACTTTGTCTGTAAGTCTAACTATTCTTTCTGATAACATTTTTTTACCTCTCTTTTTTAAATTTTATATTAATTTTTTTGATAAACCTATTAATTAATGATTTTAGTCAAATTATTATTTTACAACTTCCTTAATGTTGTCATTAATATTGTCATTTGTTACAATTTCTCTATTGTTGTCCTTTGTATAGAAACAAACTTTATCACCACAATCCTTAAATACATCGTTAGCGCATTTAACTAATTCTCTCATCTCTTCATCTGATGGAGGTTCAACATCTTCAAGGGTATATTCCCTTCCTAAAGCATTATATTTATTCACACCAAACTGATGATATACTAAAAGTTCATATTCCTTAATTTCAGGTATGGTAGTCAAAAATTTTGCAATTCCTATTATGTTTTCCCGAGAACTTGTAAGACCCGGTATTACAGGTGTACGAACGGTAATGTGTATATCATATTCTGCAATTCGCCTTATATTATCCAAAATCAATTCATTTCCACTGCCTGTCAATTCTTTATGCTTCTCTGAATCAATGTGTTTAATGTCTAAAAACATACTATTTATATATGGAAGGGCTTCCTTGAATTCGCTATAGTTACCACAACCACAACTTTCTACAGCAACATTGATTCCTCTCTCTTGGCAAGTCTTCGCTATTTCTTTCAAATACTTCGGTTGAGTTAAGGGCTCGCCTCCTGAAAAAGTAACTCCGCCACCTTTTATTGAATAAAACACTCGATCTTTTTCAATCTCTTTATAGAGTTCTTCAATGGTATATTCTTTTCCAATTTTATATTTTGAATGTGCATAGCAGTGTTCAGTACACTCAAAGCAGTTATTGCACTTTTCCCTGTCTATCCTAGGACCATCCTCATGAATGCTGATGCAAGAAAGAGGACAGACTTTCATACAAACTCCACATCCTATACATTTGCTTGGTGATTCCATTACTTCCGGATAATATTCTTGAGATTCGGGATTGGCACACCATTTACACCGCAATGGACATCCTTTAAAAAACACCAATGTCCTCAACCCGTGACCATCATGAATAGAACATTTCTGTATATTAAAAAGCATTTTACACCTCCTCATTGTAAAGATAATTTTATATCTTTTTCATTTAGTTTCTTGTATTAATATAATTAGCAAAATGCATGCCAATTTTTTTAATTAAAAAATAATTTTTATGATGTTTTATTATGAAAAAGTTGAAAAGCATAGCGGTTTTTACCATTATTTTACTATTCAACCCTAAAAACTCTTAAGCTAATTAAAAGCATTATTAGCAGTGTGTTATAATTGATACATTCTTGATTTATATAAGAGCGTTTTTTATGAGTCTATATTATAAAACCTCTAAATTCCAATAAATATTTGTGGTTAAAAATAAACAAAAATCAATGTATCAAATAATACACACTACAAAAATCCTGATGTGACAAAAAAGCTACAAATTTCCTTGTTTGTTTGAAAACTTGTAAATATCCTCAACTTTTATTTTATAAATATGGAGCAAAACTGAATTTACTACAATAATTATGGAGCTGTCACAGAAATAGTTAAAAACTATTCTTTGTGCAGCCCCATCATTAAAATCTGTGTCTTATTTAATTATACTAATATTTTTAAAACAATTGCACAAATCCTATAATTGATGATACTGTAAAATATAACAGAACCGGAACCACTATATATTTATAAACAACATCATACCAATTTCCTAATTTAATCCTAGATGTAGGGTTAAGCCATTCTTCATGAACCCTTTTAGCACCGAACTTCCATGCAAGAAGAATTGCTATAAAGCTAGCAGATAAATTGTATCCTACATTTGCTATAAAGTAGTCAAACTTAGTATAATCAAAATAATTACATATTATAGTTCCCACTGCTGTTATTGCAGCTACTGTTAAAACAACTTTCTTTCTATCTAATTTCTTTCCATCAACCCACACAGTTACAGTTGCTTCCATATTAGCAATACCGGAAGAAAGTCCTGCGAAAAACAGTGCAACAAAATAAATTAACGCAAAGAATAAAGTACCCGGCATTTGTTTGAAAACTTCCGGTAATACTGTAAATACAAGACCAGGTCCAGTTTGTAAATCCAGTCCAAATAATATTACTGCCGGAATTGTTGCAAAACCACCTAATAAACAAGTTGTTAAATTCCAAGAAGCAACTGTTGCAAAGTCAAATGTAACATCAGCTTTATCATCTAAATAACTGCCATATACTAGTAAAAACGCCGGCCCAAGTCCTATTGCAAACAACGCCATACCACTTGCTGTTATCCAAAGGTTTGGATCTTTCCACAAGCTGAAATCAGGTTTTACGTAAAACTCAATTCCTTCTGCAATTCCAGGTAATGTCATAATTCTTATTGCCATAATTACTAAAATAATAAATAGGACCGGAAGCATAACCTTGCATGCTCTTTCAATTCCCTTTTTTATACCTCCAAGGTTGGTAATTGTAACAAATACCAAGGATATAAGTGACCATAAGGTAGCTTGAACACGATTTGATGAAAATGCATTGAAGAAGCCGGTTGGATCAACCATAAATGGAGCTCCTGCCAATGTTTGAACAATGTAGTATAAAACATAACCCATTATTATTAAATAGTACATATTCAACCCTAAAGGAACTAAGGACATTAAATATCCTATTTTTTCACCGGGTTTACCTATTATTGAACCAAAAGCTTGTACTGATCCTGCTTTTGTCTTTCTTCCAAGTCCAATTTCTGCCCAGCCTGCAGGAAGAACGATTATAATTGTAATTAACGCGAATGCAAGTACGAAAGCACCGCCACCATTTTGTGCCACAACCATGGGAAAGCGCCACATTGCGCCAAGCCCTACTGCCATTCCTAATGTTGAAAGAATATAGCCTATTCTTGATCCCCAAGAATCCCTATTATTTGAAACGTTGCTCATAATATCCTCCATAGTTTTAATAACTTATTTTTTAATTAAATTTTAATGTTATTAGTCCTTGTTGTTAGCTGAATCTTTTAAAGTTCTTACTAAAGTATAAATTGAACTACCTCCTATTATAAATACATATATAAAAAGCATAATCCAAGTACTTGTCGACATCTTATTCACCACCCTCACCTAATATTTTTTATTAAATAGATCTATAATTACTTCAATTCAACTCATATTATATTAATATTTCATATGTCTTATTCTTGAATATATAGATCTTTCTAAATTAATTAAGAGTTACTCTATGGTAATTTTGGTTATTGACTTTTACAACTTCAACCAAGTAATCAACCATCTTATCTATATCATTATCAGCATTTATACCCATGGCCTCTAATTTATCCGATACATCTACAGGCAAATCATCGCCCTCTATTATCTCGTTCAATCTTCCGCCCATTACTATAGGTACATCTATCTCAAGTTTTTTTAATCTTTTAACCATTTCTTCAGCAAAACTATATGCAATGCCATTATAGGTGCTGATTAACACCGCTTTACTTTCAGTTTCGATAACCATTTCACCAATTTCTTCAACTGCAACGTTAGTGCCAAGGTCAAATACATTTGCACCGGCTTTAATTAATACATTCTTACTTATTTCTTTGCCAAATTCATGAACATCCGTGGAAGCAATCACCACATTCATTCCCTTTAAAGGCTGTTCACTTAATGCTGGTATTCCATTTATTATAGTAGTCTGTTGCTTATCAATTTCCTTAACGATAGAAGTAGGTCTCACAGGCACTCTGGATCTCATAGCCGCCGGATCCTTTTTACCAACGCCAAAGTTGGTTTCTAATTGTGATACTCCTATTGCCTTAAGAGCTGCCAACACTTCTCCCGGATGGTTAATATCAATATTTTGATCATCTAAACCGTTAAGAACTCTCTCGAAGAAGATATTGCCACATGCCACCAAAATATCTGCTTCCGCTTCTATTTTTTGAACGTCTATATAATCTTTATAATAAGCCGCGGATTCAATTGCCATATCAGCTGTATGATGAGCATCTATTATTTCATCTGCAGATGGAACTCTTATTGCTTCTGTAACAGGAATCGGTGTTATAGCGTGTCCGCTAGGACATATCATTTGCCCAATTGCATCTGCAATAGAATATCTTGCTATTGCCCCGTAATTTTTAGGCATATTATATGAGAAATCAAGTGTATTTCCATATATCATTGTTCCGGGAGTATTGTAAGTATTAATTTTACCCATTGCACTGTTAAAAATTATTCTTATCATCGGATCATTAAACAAATTACCAAAACAGTGCCCTACTCTAGCACCTAAAAGATCCTCGCATACATATCTTTCCAATTTTGCATATCCGACCAAATTAGCTAAGTCATGAAACTGAGCACCAAATCCGTCATCAAGATTAGAGTGAATAATAGTACCCTTATCTCTTAGTCTTGACATTAATCCGATTGATTTAACCATATCTATAGTTCTGTATTCCTCCATATCAAATCCCGGATATTCATAAGTATAATAATGGGAAATATTACCTATAGTTGTAACCCCTGCTTTTAATCCTAAGGTTGTGTTAGTAAGTGAATTTAATGAACCTATCATGTGGTCACCTAAATGGGGCTGAACAGGTTCAATCTGACCAAGACGGGCCCACTCATCTTCATTTTTTAATATTAAACCTGAGCCCGGTTGCATTTTACTTCTATATTTTTCGGGTACACCCATTACCCAATCCATACATGCACCATAACGATCAATGTATGAACCAGAGTCTTTCAGCTCACCATAAATTTTCTTAATGCCCTCTTCTTGACTTTGCCAGGAGTTCATACCAATAGCTGAGTGTTTCATGATTTTCTTTTCTTTCATCATCTGTTCTTTATATTCTCTTTCTGATGAAACACCATACTTTTCCATGAATAGAGTTTTGCCAATTGTCACATTCTTTGCTATATCATCTATTTCGTGATTTAATGTTTTCATATCAGGTAAATCTTTAATATTAAATCTCCATTTGAACTTTAGCTCCATTTTTATTTTCTCCTTTAACATTTTTTAATGCTTTTCAGCATTATTTCAATTGCAGCATCTTTAGTAAAAGTACTGCCAAACTCCACTGTAATCACATGTTTCATAATATAACCTCTTCCAACTATGCAATACCCACAATTTCAATGTTTTTTTACTAGTATAGTTTATCGTTTTTTGCACTTTACATACATGCTGTTAACGATTACAATTATTCCCTGTTACCTTTTTATCATATATTTACTTTTGCAATTGTTTACAAACATTTTTTTCAGTCTGAAAGCATTTGCTTGTCTTTATCAAAGGTTCTTTCCTTGATAGTTTTTTTTCTATCATTGCATATTATAGTAAATTTTGTATCCGTTGTCAAACGTTATTTTGTTGTATGACAACAAATTTACTTTAAATTACTAGTAAATAATACTAGCAAAATATATGCCAATCTTTTTTTAAAAAAACAAATTCCCCCATGTAAGATATGGGTAAAGCCTTAGAAATAGGGATAAGTTACAAGCATATTCACTTCTATTAAATTACAAATTTGATATTTTATCAAGCATAATTATTAAGGTGCGTCATTTTTGATACACAAATAGTTTGCTTTAAATCCATTAACTAAGGTGTGTTTGCGCAGAACTCATGTTTCATGACATTGACTCCAAAGGATTGTATCAAATAATATACACTAAAAAGAGTGGTGTGACATAAACGCTACAACAGCTCTTGTTTTATGTATAAAATTGCTATAAAACAGGCCGTTTTTATGTTGGTTCGATTCTTGCATTAGTATTTTACGCTCTTATTATTTGTTAGTAAAAAGAATAGCAAAAGTTATTATGGAGGTATAAATGAAAGCAAAAAAGGTATTTAGAACAATTGAAACACATACACTAGGGCACCCTACACGTAATGTTGTGAGTGGTTTTCGACATATTCCGGGTAAAACAATGGCTGAGAAATTTACTTATATGAAAGATAATGAAGACTGGTTTCGTAAAGTTTTGGCTTTTGAGCCACGCGGTAGCGAAATTATGTCTTGCACCTTGTTTACAGAACCTTGTACACCGGGAACTGATGTGGGTGTTCTGTATTTTGAAGCAAGTTGCTGGTTGCCTATGTGCGGGCACGACACAATGGGTGCTGCAGTCGCTTTGATTGAAGCAGGTCTTGTGGAAGTGACAGAACCGGTAACCACTATTGAGATGGATACTCCTGCAGGTGTTGTTAGTGTTGAAGCAAATGTAAAAGACGGTGAAGTGGAAGAAGTCTCTTTCATAAATGCACCGTCATTGGTTTTAAATCGAAATGTTGAAGTTGATACAAAAGATTTCGGAAAGTTGACCTTGGATATCTCTTGGGGTGGCAATGTATACGCCATTCTACCAGTTGAGAAAGTCGGGCTGACTATCGAACCTCATAACAGCAGCAAATTAGTTGCAGCAGCACAATCAATTGCAAAAGACATCAACAATCAGGTACCGATTCATCATCCGGAATTATCATTTGTAGATAAGGTGACCCATATTGAATTTTCAGGACATCCAAAAAGCCCTGATGCAGATATTCAAAACTGCGTTGTAGCCCTTCCGAAAGTTGTAGACCGCTCCCCTTGTGGAACCGGCACATCTGCCAAAGCAGCTCTTTTATATGAAGAGGGTAAATTAGCAGTAGGTGATAGCTTTTACCATGAAAGCATCATTGGGTCTATTTTTAAGTGTGAAGTTGTTGAAGAAACTACAGTTGGTGGAATTACAGCCATTTATCCCAAAATAACAGGTAATGCCTGTATCATGGGCTTCGCAACTTGGATACTTGATCCGAAAGATCCATTTCCTGAAGGCTTCCTACTTGATTAGAAGTTATTAGATATAATCTCTTTAAAAAATGTTCAACATAAGCCAAAACTTCATGATAACTGAACAAATTCTCATTATCATGAAGTCTTATATAAAAACCTCAATATTTACTTCCTTCATTATTTCTGCGCTTTTCCAACGTGAGTGTCAAATAGACCAAACCTTATTTTCTAACGTTGAAGTAATAATAAAAATATGATAAAATCTCATATGTTCTATTTTAGAGAGTATGATTTTCTATGAAGGAGAGGGTCTTAATGTCAAATATACAAAACTTAATAGATAATATCAAGGATATGTCAATTTCTGGCATTAAACGTAAAATTACAGGTAAGAACGCTTTAGTGAAAGATTTATTTGAATTTCTTTTTAAGCGAACTGATTTAAAATATCATCTGCTTGTTTTATGTACAGAAAAAGGTTTAATTTTAAATTGTCTTTCACCTGATTTAAATCAAGATCTTTCAGGATATTCAATTTCTTTTGATGTTTTCAATTCTCATGAAGAAGAACTGGTCTTCAATGATAGTTTAGAAGGTTTTACTTTAATCTCTGCCGTTTCAGAAAATTACATCCCCCTTGTCAATCAACTACAAACTAATTTAAAAATGTTACTGACAACATTTGATGTTAACAAAGGTCGGGAACAATATTTATTAAATTGTTTTAATTCAGTAGAGAATGCTATTTGCATATATGATAAAGATGCTTTTTTGTTATACGGAAATAAAACTTACTTTGAGAATATGCAAATATTCGACAAGGAAGCTGCTATTGGCATGAATATTCACGATATAACGAAACAATCAGGCATCAAAATTCAAGCCAAGAAAAGCGGTTCAAATAATTTGAAAATGATGGATGTATTAAAAAACGGCAAGAAAATTTTAGATTGGGAAGTAACGATAGAATCCCAGACTTCACCCAATAAAGCTCAGTATGTTTCTAATAATATGTATCCTATAAAAAATAAAAGTGGTAAAGTTGAAGGAATGATAGAAATTGCTTATTCACACCAATTAAATTTAAATAAAACAAAAAAAATGATGGGTCTTACAGCAGAATACACATTTGATTCTATCATCGGAACAAGTCCTGTAATGACTGAAGTAATTCAGCAGGCAAAAGAATATGCCGACAGTCCTTATAATCTACTTATAGTAGGGGAAAGCGGAGTTGGAAAAGAACTGTTTGCTCAATCTGTTCACAATTACAGCAGCAGAAAAAGTGAACCATTTGTTGCTTTAAACTGTGCCAGCTTTCCTGAGAACTTAATTGAAAGTGAGTTGTTCGGCTATGTAGGCGGAGCATTTACAGGTGCCTCTAAAAATGGGCAAATAGGCAAGTTCGAACTAGCCGATGGAGGAACACTTTTTTTGGATGAAATCGGAGAATTACCTTATCATTTTCAATCAAAACTACTTCGTGTTCTTGAAACCCGTAAAATCACAAGAATCGGCAGTTCAACTCAAACTCCGGTAAATGTAAGAGTAGTTGCAGCAACTAACAGGGATTTAAAAAAAATGATATCTGAAGGTCTTTTCCGAAAAGATTTGTATTATCGCTTACAGGTTTTAAGTATTGAAATACAGCCTTTGAAAAAACGTGGAGAAGATATTTTGCTGTTGGCAGAAACATTTTTCAAGCAGGCTGTAAATTCTAATGGAGATGAACCTAAAGTTTTAGATTTAAATGCCCAGAAGTTTTTGATGGAATATGAATGGCCGGGTAATGTTCGTGAACTTAGAAATGTTATCCTTCGAATTAATCTATTGTCCAAAACAAATATTGTAACAAAGGATATTCTTGAATCTGCTATATATTCCAAAGGATATAATCTTAAGTCCAAAACCAATGAATCACCGGAAGTAAAGTTAAATAAACGTATAATGGATGTAAATAATTCTTATGCAAATTTAATAAATGAAGCCCTAGATATTACCCAGGGCAATAAAAGTCAAGCCGCAGAGCTCCTAGGTGTCTCACGAAAAACATTGTATCGAATGATAGAAAAATATTGCTAACACAAAAGCACCAAACTTTTCAATTAATTGAAAACTGGTGCTTTATATTTCAGTTGTCTTTATGCTTCAATTCATGAACTTCAATATCATCAAACAAATGAATGTGTGCGATTTTTTTTGCTTTTTCAGCATCATTATTTTTCAGCGCATCAAACAGTTCTCTATGCTGTTCTAAAGATTTCATTTTAAACTCATCTATGTTATTATACCAAGCATAAATATTTTCTATTATCTGTTGATTAAAAATATCATAATATGCAGTCAATGCACTTGTAATCAGATTATTGTCTGCTAATTCTCTAATATATGCATGAAACTGGTAATTTTTTTTCAACAGTTCTTTAGAATCATCAACAGCTTTTTCACATGCAATCATTAACTTTTCAAGTTCTTTTAGTCCTTCTTCATCAATCTTCTTTGCTGCAAGAAACACTGCTCCAGGTTCAAGTGCACAAACAAACTCAACCATCTCTCGTTTGTCAGCCAGTTCCAGACTTGCCAAGAAGTTCCCCTGCCTTGCAATATCATCTATTCCTTTAACATAGGTTCCATGCTTTGTCCTATGTATGAATCCTTGGGTATCTAGAATCTTATAAGCTTCTCTCAATGTACTGCGACTAACATTTAATTTTTTGCAGAACTCATTCTCGTTTGGAAATACAAAACCGTACTTCAGCTCTCGAGAGACAATCATATTCTTTATATTATCAGCCAAATAATCCGACTGAGTTTTAATTTCATTAACTACTAGTTTATCAAATAGTTTATCGTTGTTTTCCATGTAATTCTCCTCGTTTCTAATAAATTATAACATGCATCATTCACATTCAATATCAAAATAAAATTGACTTATCATTATCAATAATCACAAACATATACTTATATATTATATCAATTTTAAGTATCTTGCAACATACTAATACTTGAGTTTCCGTAGATTTACGATATTATTTAACTAAATAATATATTTTAGGAGGAAGTAATGAAAAAGATTATTTTTATATTAAGTTTAGTATTTATCTTAGCGTTCACATCAGTTACTGCATTTGCACAATCCACAGATGAAATAATTGTTGCGATAGACTCTGTTAAGGTCAACTTCACTGAAGATTCAGGTTTCCCTTTTGTAGATGAAAACTACAGAACCTTAGTTCCATTCAGACAATCTCTTGAAAGCTATGGCGCTACTGTTGAATGGGATAATGATAGTCGTACAGCTATAGCAATTAAAGAGAGCAATGTATATGGGAATGAATGATGAAGATGGTGATTTAACATGGACTAAATTCACAATGGAAGATGAACTATTTGCTGATTTACTTAAGTATGATGAAGAAACAATTAAAGCTAATCAAGAATTGACGGAAAAATATATTAAAAACATTAAATATTTTGGAAAATATGCTGATGCTTCCGGAAAAACATTGTTGAGAATGGAATATATAATGTCCGGTGAAGTCTACAATGATGTATTTGATGAATATTTACTAGAAATGCCTGAACCAACAACTGAAGAAGAAACAATGACAGCTGAAATGATGAAGAGCTTTGCAGAAGGAGACTTCGGAGATTTAACTTTCATAGTATATATTGATGAAGCAAGCAAGGAAATAGTTAAATATGAAATGGATTTAGGTGATATGATAATTTCCATGATAGATGATATGGACATAAATGCAGAAGAAATCCCGGCAGAAGAAATGGAATTACTTAAACAATTGAAAGCAACCATGACTATGGAAATTTTGAATGTTAACCAGGCAAGTGATTTTGAAATTCCTCAAGAGGCGCTAGATGCTCCTGAAATGGAAGAATTAATTCAAGAATTAGAAGAAACAACTAATGAAGAAGAAATACCGGAGAAAGAATTAGACGAAGAATAAAATAGATATAACAAAAAGGAGGGTGACCCTCCTTTTTGTATGTTTGTTTTTATTTAATAGAAACAATTTATATGTTAATATTAATATTATTAATATGGAAGTAGGTACACATATGAGACGTATTTTAATTTGCATTATGACATTAATATTAATAGGATGCGGAAAAGTGACAGAACCACAAAAACCAATACACGATGATGTTGGTGAGGGTATCACAAATCCTCCTGTTATAGAAAAACCTATTGACCCTGTTGTTCCTGAAGAGCCAAAAGATAAGAGCTTATTCAGCCCTTATAAGGATGAAGCCATAGACACATTAAGTTCCATGACATTGGAAGATAAAATAGGTCAAATGTTTCTAGTAAGATGTCCCCTACCTGAATAACTTGATCTATATCTTTCCATGAAGCCGGGTGGATTTATTTTATTCGGAAGGGACTTTGAAGGAAAAACCGGAGAACAGGTAATAGAAGATATAGCTTATTATCAAAAAAACAGCACAATTCCGATGATAATGGGAGTTGATGAAGAGGTGGCACCGTGGTGAGGGTAAGTTCAAATCCACAGCTTGCAGAAGAAAGATTCAAATCACCACAAGAACTATATGCCCTTGGAGGATTTGAAGAAATAAAAAGGGATACTATTGAAAAATCTCGGCTCTTGCTCAGTCTTGGAATTAATTTAAATCTTGCGCCTGTTGCAGATATTTCTATTAATGAAACAGATTTTATATATCAGAGGGCTTTCGGAAAAGGTCCAATAGAAACTGCTGAATATGTTCAAACAGTAACAGAAGCCATGAAAGAAACCGGCATATCTTCAACATTGAAACATTTCCCGGGATATGGAAACAATGTTGATACTCACACAGGCTCTGCCTATGATACTCGTCCTTATGAGGAATTTGTCAACAATGACTTCATACCATTTATATCGGGTATTGAGGCAGGAGCAGAGAGCATTCTTGTATCTCACAATATTATTGAAGCAATAGACAAAGATTTTCCCGCCTCACTTTCTAAAAACCTTATTGATATTCTAAGGAAGGACTTGGAGTTTACCGGAATTATTATAACAGATGATTTGTCCATGGGTGCAATTACTCAACTTGAAACAGAGTTGCCTCCTGAAGTTATAGCAGTCCTTGCCGGCAATGATATGCTGATAGTTACTGATTTTGAAAATAGTTTTAATGCTTTATTAAATTCTGTAAAATTAGGTGATGTTTCAACTGAAAAAATCGACGAATCTGTTTTAAGAATTTTACAATGGAAATATTATATGAAACTATTTTAATATGTTAAAAATTCTGAAAATAAATATATCGGTTGTATGACAACAAATATAATTTGACAACACTTGCATAAAAGATTATAATAATAGGGAGAAATAAAGTGATTGTTCTGTAAATTAGAAAGTCAAGATAACATTTGAAATTACAAGAGAACTTTAGACTTATAATTTCAGAAAATATAGGATGAAATTTTGATTTATTTTTAAATTTCCAATTATTCAATCTAAAAATTATATTCGTAGATGGAGGAGAGAAATGAACAAAAAAATTGTTTTCTGCGGTGGCGGAAACATGGCAGAAGGAATTATGAGAGGATTACTTGATAATAAAGTAATTGCTCCAGAAAATGTTACCGTTAGTGAGTTAAGGTCAGATCGTTGTGAGTACCTGTCCAAAACTTATGGTGTAGCAGCAGTTACGGATGCTAATGATGCAATTAAAAAAGCTGATATTGTAATTATTGCCTTACTTCCACAACATGTTCCCGGTGTTACAAAAACACTTAAGGAATTAATTAATGAAAATACAATTGTAATGTCTATTGCTGCAGGTATTACAATTGATGACTTAAAAAATCAGTTGAACAGTAATGCAAAAATAGCACGTGTGATACCTAATACACTGATTCAATCAGGCAACGGTTACAGTGCTGTATGTTTAAGTGAGCACTGTGATGATCAGGACAAATTGTCTATTGAAGAAATCTTGAATGCACTAGGACAAATTATGTATCTTAAGGAGGATATGTTTGATTTATTCCAAATTCTAGGTAATGTAGGTCCTCTTTGGTTGTACAAAACAGTGGAAGCGCTGACTGATGCAGGTGTGTATGTAGGATTTAACCGTGTGGATTCACGTAAGATAGCAATTAAAAATATGCTAGGAGTAGCAGGAGTTCTTGATATAACTGATGAACATCCGGCTGTAAAAGTTGACCAAATGGCATCACCTGGAGGAGTGACTATTGAAGCATTAAAAGTACTTCAAGAGGAAGGTTTCTCTACTGCCATAATGAACTCAGTTATTGCAGGTGTAAAAAAGCTTAAGAGCGAATAATGTTTTTTAGCTTTACATCAACCGGCATCCTCTCATGAGAGAATGCCGGTTTCTAAAAATAAACACATTCTAGATTGAAGAAGCTTATTTCTTGTTTTTCTATATTCTTTTATTGTTTCCGCGATTACCGGTCCAAATTTTTATATCTTTAATAATAATTCCGATAAAGAACAAGTTAGCAACATAACCTCTTGTGGAAGTTTTGTTATTGCTTCGAGCCGTTTCAACTATAAATGCACCGATATACATAATAAAACACCATGATATGCTAAGCCTGATGTAATCGGGCTATGACCTGCACTTACCACTTCTACAGCTCCACTTTCCACCATGCTTATCCCCTCAGGAATATTTTGAAAATTTGTAGCCAATGTATATATTGACACAATAACTATAAGTAAAACATTAATGACACCTGTACTTGCCAAAACATTTGATTGGTCCTATGTCAAGATTTAGTACAAGTTAAAATGAGAAATTTATCCTCATTTTAACCTACAAGTAAATTACCATCAGCTAGGCTCTTTTGATACAAGCTTTCAAAGTCATTTGGTGACATGTAATCGCAGTGGCTATGAATTCTCTTCGTATTGTAAAAAGCCTCTAAATATTCGAATACGAGCTGATAGGCATGCCTGAAGTTTTGTATTTTAAACCGGTTCAACCATTCTCTCTTTATTATTGAATGAAAGGATTCAATGCACGCGTTGTCCCAAGGAAAAGCTTTTTTAGAATAGCTGCACTGCATTTTCTCGGTTGCTTTCCGGTATTGTTCGGAGACATACTGGCTTCCACGGTCACTATGCATGGTCAGTGGTAAATCTATGCTCCTTCTTGTTTTTGCTTTATTTATAGTTTCAATTACGCAGGATACTTCCAGTGTTTCTGATAACGTCCAGGCAATGACTTTCCTGGAGAATAAATCCATAATACTGATCAGATAGACAAATCCGTCTATTGTCCATATATAAGTGATATCGCTGCACCATACAGCATTGGGCCTGTCAGGATTGAAGTTTTCATCAAGGATATTTTGCAGGGAATAATTAAAGTCAGAATCTTTAGTTGTAATCGTATAGGGCTTGACCCATTGGGCTTTTATCCCCATTTCCTTCATATACTTGCTTACGGTT
>ENA-UOOE01000117-UOOE01000117.1-fermentation-metagenome-genome-assembly--contig:-NODE-117-length-79613-cov-8.742188_pt1 | contig 79613 bp, 66 predicted proteins | sample MGYA00245776_ERZ724021 | MGnify/ENA primary metagenome ERZ724021 (study PRJEB28704, sample SAMN03018321) | fermentation metagenome | biome: anthropogenic terrestrial biome; feature: soil; material... | reverse complement strand
ATAAGGAATTCTTAGCATATCAAAAATATATGGAGCTTTTAAAAAATGAAGGAATCCCTGTGGAAGGAAACTTCTTAGGATTAGCAACATCGTTCAAGGCTACCATCAACGAGGACGAAAACTCTGATATAAAAATCGGAATTCTTGCCGAATATGATGCTTTGCCTGAAATCGGTCATGCCTGCGGACATAGTGCAAATGGTGCTCTTAGCTTTCTTGCAGCCATTGGATTATATAAAAACAAAAAAAATTTAAAAGGTAATATTTATTTAATCGGCACTCCCGGCGAAGAATATAATGGGTCAAAAACTGATATGGCAAATTCAGGTATGTTTGATGATTTCAGCTATGTAATTATGATACATGTATTGGATATGAATCTACCTAGTGCTAAATTTTTGGCATTAGATGCCTATGACTTTGAATTTTTTGGACGTACTTCTCATGCTTCTGCTTCACCTTGGAATGGGAAAAATGCTGTTAATGGTATGACTTTATTCATACACGCCTTAGATATGATGCGTCAACAACTTAAAGACGGTACAAGGATTCACGGAATAATTAAAAAAGGCGGTTTAGCTGCTAATATAATTCCTGATTACGCCTCGTGCCAATATTGGTTCAGATATAAGAAAAAAGATTATTTGGAAGAGGTAGTGAAAATGGTTCGTGATGCAGCTAATGGATGTGCACAAGCTACACAGACTTCCGTAAAAATTACGCCTGCAACAAATGCATTGGCTGAACTTAGACCTACACCACATACTGATATTGTTATTGAACAAATATACGAAGAACTTGGTGCAAATATTGATAAAAATATTATTATGACACTTGGTTCATCCGACATAGGTAATCTCAGTTACAGATGCCCGGCATTTCATCCGTTAATATCAGTTTCTGATACACCGGTTGCCGTACATACCAGGGAATTTGCGGCATGTATGCAAACAGAAAAAGCAAAATGGGCTATCGTAAAAGGTTCGAAAATTATTTCTTCTTTAATAATACGTTCTCTAAATGATAAAAGTATTATTGAAAACATGAAAAAAGATTTTAATTAATAATTTTATAACACTTAATTCAAACGTATAAAAATTGTAGATAGTAATAATTAGTACGACAAAAAGACCTTTTGATATAATTGTTTATCTAAAGGTCTTTTATTGTAATAGTAAATTATCCTCAATGTTGATGATTTTAACTTATTATTCAATAACGACTGCTGTTCCGTACAATTGGTCTTGTTGCTAGCCGGTGGGTGAAGGAATTTTTCTGAAATTCTTGTAATTTAATGTTGCTATTTAGGATATTATAACAATAATGTAACTTGTATTTATTTTATAAAAAGTTTATAATAAAATATACTATAACGTTTACATGACCCATATTTGCGATAAAACTTATAATTATGAATTTCAGGAGGGTTTTATGAGGAAAAAGTTTTTAACACTTATCAGTGTATTGTTGATTTTTACAATGATTATTACTGCATGCGCTAACGGAGGCACAAAAGCAAAGGATGAAACAATCAAAATAGGCTGGATTGGTTCTTTGACGGGAGACCAAGCTGTTTGGGGAACCTGTGAAAGCAATACGGTAAAAATGTTGATTGAAGAAGTAAATGCAAATGGAGGTATACTTGGTAAACAGGTTGAAGGCATTTACTACGATACGAAGGGTGATGCAGCAGAGGCTGTAAATGCAACAAAGAGGCTTATATCACAAGACGGTGTTGTTGCTATAATCGGACCTAATGCCAGCGGTCAGGCAATATCAATATCCTCCGTTCTTGAACAGTACAAGGTTCCTGATATAGCTACGGTTGCAACAAATCCAAAGGTTACCGTTAATGACGACGGATCAGTAAAAGCTTATAACTTCAGAGTATGCTTTATTGACCCATATCAGGGAGCAGTAGCTGCAGGCTACGCATATGACAGATTAGGTCTTAGAAATGCCGCTGTGCTATATGACGTGGCAAGTGACTATTCACAGGGATTTACTGAATTCTTCGAGAAAACCTTTACGGAAAAAGGCGGAAAGATTGTAGCAAAGGAAGGTTTTAAGGAAGGAGATGTTGAGTTTAAACCACAGTTAAGCAAGATAAAAGATGCAAATCCTGATATGATTCTTATGCCTTACTATTATAAGGAAGTTGCATTAAGTGCAAATCAAGCAAGGGAATTAGGAATTGATGCAGTTTTAATAGGCGGTGACGGATGGCCTTCAGAACAATTAATGACTATGGCGGCAGATGCAATTGAAGGTAGTTATGTGGTAAATCACTTAGATTTCAATGATCCTGAAGTAAAACCGCTTCAAGAAAAATATACTGCCAAATACAATCTGGCTATGGAGTTAAACGGTTATATGGCTCATGACGCTTTCCTTCTTCTGCAGGCAGCAATAGAAGATGCTAAAAGCGCCGACCCGGTAAAAATAACCGAATCCTTGACAAAAGTAACCGTACAGGGGGTAACGGGAACAATTAGAATAAGCCCTGATGATCATAACCCGATTGGAAAAGAAGCTGCGATAGTAAAAATAGAAAGTGCGGATTACGTATTCCAGGAAAAATACGGTTTACAATAACTAATAGGCGGGGCAACCCGCCTTAACTTAAAGAGGAGGTACGATGAGCTATTTTTTACAGCAAGTAATTAACGGATTGTCCTTAGGCAGCGTATATGCCCTAATGTCTGTGGGGTATTCTCTTGTATATAGTATTATGAATTTTTCTAACTTTGCTCATGGCGGAGTTATTATGATAGGAGCATATATAGGATATTTCTCTCTCACATTGCTAAATGTTCCGTTTTTTATTGCATTTATTATTTCTGCAGTCGGTGCGGGATTTTTGGCTGTGACCATAGAAAGGATTGTATACAGACCCTTAAGAAAAAGAAATGCGCCGTTTCTCTATTTTATAATATCTGCTATGGGAGCGTCAATATTTTTGGAAAATATAGTAATTGCTTCTCCTATAGGACCTACATTCAGATCTTATCCTGCTATCTTTTCAACAACGCCAATAATGCTTGGAAATATAGCATTAGGGCGAATTGATCTATTAATGTTTATTATATCGGCGTTAAGCCTGGTAGGACTGATGTATATAATAGAGAAAACCAAAATAGGCTTGTCAATAAGAGCAACATCCTACAGCATTAAGGGAAGTACGCTTATGGGTGTCAATGTTGATATGGTGATATTTATAATATTTATGCTCGGAGGTTTGCTGGCGGGTCTTGCAGGCATGCTTTTTGGCATGAAATATACCGTATATCCTCAAATCGGAAATATTACTACGAAATCTTTCATAGCTGCGGTTTTCGGAGGATTAGGAAGCCTGCCGGGAGCTGTAATCGGCTCAATACTGCTTGGGCTTATAGAAACAATGACTTCCGGATACTTTTCATCGCAATACAGGGATTTGATTGCATTCGCGCTGTTGATATCGGTACTTGTCTTTAAGCCTACGGGATTGATGGGTAAAACAACGGAAGATAAGGCTTAGGAGGATAATGTATGAGCTGGGGTTATATGTCAGGAATATTGATATTATCAGGTATAAATTTAATGACTGTCTTAGGTTTATCCTTGCTTACGGGATTTACAGGCTTGTTTTCTTTTGGTCATGCGGGATTTATGGCAATAGGAGCATATACGGCCGCTACAGTTACCATGAAGCTGAATATTCTACCGGAATCAATGTTTTGGCTGCATTTTTATATAGCATTGGCAGCAGGCGGTTTGGTTTCCATGATAGTCAGCTTGATTATTGGAAGGTTAACCTTGAACTTGAAGGGAGACTATTTTTGTATTGCAACTTTAGGATTTGGGGAAGCTATAAGGCTTGTTCTTGACAATGTTCAATATTTCGGAGGAGCAAGAGGTCTTCCGAATATACCGACACAAGGTACAACGACATTGACAAATGTTATAATAATAAACGTAATTGCAATAACTGCATTAGTGCTGATTATAAGGTCTCGGCACGGAAGAAATATGGTTGCCATTAGAGAAGAAGAATTGGCTGCTCAGACTATAGGAATAGATATTTTTAAGTATAAGCTTACATCACTTGCAATAAGTGCTTTTTATGCAGGCGTTGCAGGAGGCTTGATGGCACATTACTTAGGATATATACAGCCTATTATGTTCAAGATGGTTAAATCTACGGAATTAACAATAATAGTAATTTTCGGAGGATTGGGAAGTGTATCCGGCAGTGTTGTCGGCACTGTTCTCCTTACGTTTTTGCCTGAGCTTTTGCGAAGCTTTTCGAACTGGAGGCTTGTATTATACGGAGTTGCAGTAATACTTATCATGATTACAAGACCTCAGGGGCTTATGGGAGGAAAAGAATTCAGTATTAAAGGAATAATAAGGTTTATTGAAAAAAGAAGGCATAAAGAGGAGGTAAATTCATGAGTGTACTTTCTCTGAAAAATTTAACAAAGCAATTTGGAGGCTTAACTGCTGTAGATAATGTTACATTTGATATTGAAGAAGGAGAGATTTTTGGTTTAATAGGTCCAAACGGTGCCGGTAAAACTACGATTTTTAATTTAGTGACCGGAATCTACAGCATTTCAAGCGGAGAAATTTATTTTTACGAAAATAAATTAGAAAATATTAAGCCGTTTGAAATAGCGAATATGGGAATAACCAGGACATTCCAAAATATCAGGCTTTTTAAAAAACTGACCGCTTATGACAATGTGCTTACCGCATGTCATAAATTAGTGGATTACAGTATTTTTGACTCCATTATAAGATTCGGAAAATTTAAGTCTCAGGAAAAATCATTATATGATAAGACTTCAGAATTATTGAAATTAATGGGCTTATGGGATTATAGGGATATTGTTGCATCAAACCTCCCTTACGGACTCCAGAGAAAGCTTGAGATTGCAAGAGCTTTAGCATTGGAGCCCAAGCTTTTACTGCTTGATGAGCCGGCAGCAGGCATGAATCCTGAGGAAACAATGCAGCTAATGCAATTGATTAAGGAAATAAGAGATAGATTTAAGCTAACTGTTCTTATAATTGAGCATCATATGGATTTGATAATGGGTGTCTGTGACAGAATATTTGTGCTTAATTTTGGCATACCTTTGGCTCTTGGAACTCCGAAGGAAGTTCGGGAAGATAAGAAAGTCATAGAAGCTTATCTTGGGAAGGAGGAGGACCATGCTTAATGTGAACAACTTAAATCTTTTCTATGGCGGAATTCATGCTCTCAAGGGAGTTACAATAGAAGTTCCGGAAGGTAAGATAGTTTCAATTATAGGATCTAACGGAGCAGGAAAATCAAGCCTTATTAATGCTGTAAGCGGTATCGTAAAATATAAGGATGGAGAAATAATTTACAAGGGCGGAAAGCTTCCCAAGCATGCTCATAAAATAGTTAAATTGGGAATTTGTCAGGTTCCCGAAGGAAGAGTAATTTTTGCAAACCTTACAGTAAAAGAAAACTTAAATATGGGTGCTTTTTTGAGAAATGACAAAAGCGGCATTGAAAAAGATATGAAAAGAATATTTGAACTTTTTCCCATAATGAAGGAAAGAGAAAACCAAATTGCAGGGACACTTTCGGGAGGAGAACAGCAAATGCTTGCGATGGGAAGGGGACTTATGTCAAATCCGGAGCTTATACTTCTTGATGAGCCCTCGTTAGGTCTTGCACCATTATTGATAAATACTATCTTTGATATTATAATAGAAATAAAAAACATGGGAAAAACAATACTGTTAGTTGAGCAAAACGCATTTAAGGCATTGTCCATTGCTGATAAGGCATACGTTTTGGAGCAAGGTAAGGTAACAATGGAAGGACGCGCTTCAGATCTCATAAAAGATGAAAAAATTCAAGAAGCGTATTTAGGAAAGAAAAAATCGGAAACAGGTCATTAGCAGCAATGACGGGGACTGTGTCTTCCAACAAACTGAAATCTCAAATGAGATTTCTTTTTTTTAATATTGATTTTATTATAGTATAAAGATATTATATAGTTAATAAAAAAAAATGAGGTGATTTAAATGAAACTTACTTACTTAGGGCATTCCGCATTATTAATTGAGGAAGGAAGCTTCAAGGGAATTATTGATCCATTTATAACAGGAAATTCCTTATGCAAGTCATGCATTGATGATTTAAGTAATATAACTCACGTTTTTGTAACTCACGGACATAGTGATCACATAGGAGATACAGTTGAAATAGCAAGAAGAAATAAGTCATTGATAATTACCAATCATGAAATTGCCGCATATTTAGGTAAATTTAAATTAAAAACCCATGCCATGCATATTGGAGGCAGAACAAAGTTTGATTTTGGAACGGTAAAAATGACCAATGCTCTTCACGGCTCCGGCATTTCTGATAACGGAAATATGATTTACGGAGGGAACCCGGGAGGATTTGTTATAGAAGTAGACAGCAAGAAAATCTACCATGCAGGTGACACGGGACTTACATATGATATGAAGTTGTTGGAGGATGAAAAAATTGATGTGGCATTTCTTCCTATAGGAGGAAATTATACCATGGACATAGATGATGCGGTTAAAGCAGCTGACTTTATAAAAGCAAAAACAGTAGTTCCCATGCATTATAATACATTCGGACTTATTAATGCTGATCCGGAATTGTTTAAAAACAAAGTTAGGTCATCGGATGTGATAATACTCGATATTAATGAAAGTATGAATGTATAAAATTTTTTGGTTGTTGAATACTAAAAATTCATATGTTATAATAAAACAGCATGAGAATTAGGGAGGTTCGTATATGTTTGCTTTAATACTTATCTTAAATGATATTTATAAACTTGATGACATAAATGAGTTGTTTTATGAGGAAGAAATTGGGGCTACTTCAATCGACAGCCAGGGAATGGGTAAGGTTCTTTTAGACCATAATATAAATTTGCCTATGCTTGACAGTGTAAGAAAACTGATAGATGGCAGAAAACCATACAGCAAAATAATATTCAGCATAATAAAAGATAGAGAGAAACTTGATAAGGTAGCTGAAAAGATCAGGAAGGAATTGGATTATTTTGATGAGCCGGGGACGGGATTTATGTTTGTAATGCCTGTTATAGAAGTGTATGGCTCTAACACAGATGATTTAAAATAACAGCAAGAATCAAAAGCATGATATAAATAGTATCATGCTTTTTGTATGCCAAATTTGTGTGACCTAAGGGAACAAACAAATTTGATGCATTCCCCTGTGTATGCCCTAACCTCGTTTTTCAGAGTCTTTTTTCTGTCTTTGTATTTTTAAATAAATATTTTTCAGTACGTATTGACAACTGTTATCAATAAGCATATAATTTAATTAAACAAATGATAATGATTATCAATATCGCAATGGAGGTATAGTATGACTTTAGATAGTATAAAGCCAGGTCAAGGCGGGGTTATATCGGCAATAGGCGGACAAGGTTTATTAAGAAGAAGGCTTCTTGACATGGGTTTGACGCCAAATACCCGTGTAAAGGTGAGAAAGGTTGCGCCAATGGGTGATCCCATAGAATTATCTTTGAGAAGCTATATTTTGACAATACGAAAAGATGAAGCAGCAAAAATAGAACTGAAAGAGGTATTTGAAGAATGCATGTAATTGCTCTTGCGGGAAATCAGAATTCCGGGAAAACTACTTTGTATAACAATCTGACAGGAAGCAATCAACATGTTGGCAATTTTCCCGGTGTGACAATTGAGAAAAAGGAAGGTCAATTAAAAAAATATAAGGATATTTCTTTAGTGGATTTACCCGGGATTTATTCATTGTCTCCATATACAATGGAAGAGGTGGTTACCAGGGATTTTTTACTGAAAGAAAACCCTGATTTAATATTGAATATTGTTGATGCAACAAATATTGAAAGAAATCTATACTTGACGCTTCAGCTTATGGATTTATCCATACCTATGGTTATCGCATTGAATATGATGGATGAAGTTACAGCCAGCGGGAACTCCATAGATGTAAAAAAATTATCCTGTCATTTGGGAGTTCCTGTTGTTCCCATATCCGCAAGCAAAGGTGAAGGAATATCTGAGCTGATTGATGTTGTCATAAAGACTGTTAAGGAAAAGTCAAGTCCTAAAAAACTTGATTTTTGTGTAGGCGAAGTGCACAAAGCAATACATTCGATTTCTCACTTAATAGACGAGCAGGCGGAGGCTGCAGGTTATCCTGTCAGATTTGCCGCGACAAAACTTGTAGAAGGTGATGAACCTACGATTAAAAGTTTAAAAATAACGGAAAATCAGCTGCACATTATAGAGCATGTGGTTAAGGATATGGAAGCTGCTTTACAAACCGACAGGGAAGCTGCTTTAGCCGATATGAGATATTGCTATATTGAACAAATTTGTTCGGAAACGGTAGTTAAAAAGCAGGAAACAAAAGAGCAGCAGCGCTCTGAAAAAATAGATAAGGTATTGACACATAAATACTTTGGGATACCAATATTTTTTGGAATAATGTTTTTTATTTTTTGGATGACATTTAATGTGATAGGTGCTCCCCTTCAGGGATTGTTGGAAGAACTGATCGGCGTAATTACCGAAATAACATCAAATGCAATGATTGCCTTTGATGTGAGCGACTGGTTGCATTCCTTGGTAATTGACGGTATATTTGCGGGAGTGGGAAGTGTATTGTCATTTCTTCCGCTTATAGTAATCTTATTTTTCTTTTTATCCCTTTTGGAAGACAGCGGCTATATGGCGAGAGTGGCATTCTTAATGGATAAACTCCTTAGAAAAATAGGATTGTCGGGCAGATCCTTCGTTCCCATGCTAATCGGTTTTGGATGCAGTGTTCCTGCAATTATGGCAACAAGAACATTGGCAAGTGAAAGAGACAGAAAAATGACAATAGTTTTGACTCCTTTCATGTCATGCAGTGCCAAGCTTCCTATTTACGGTATGATAACCGTTGCCTTCTTTCCCGATAATGCTGCAATTGTTATGATTGGACTATATATTATGGGTATTATAGCGGCGGTAATATCTGGTTTATTATTAAAAAACACAATATTTAAGGGAGAACCGGTTCCCTTTGTAATGGAACTGCCTGCCTACAGAATACCTTCAAGAAGAAGTGTTTTGATTCATATGTGGGAAAAGGGCAAGGATTTTATACAAAGAGCTTTTACGGTAATCTTCTTAGGTACAATAATCATATGGTTCTTGCAAAGCTTTAACTGGTCATTTGACATGGTTGAAGACAGCTCAAACAGTATTTTGGCTTACTTAGGCTCCCTGATTGCGCCGATTTTTATACCATTGGGATTTAACGACTGGAGAGCTTCGACGGCACTCATAACCGGATTAACAGCCAAGGAGGCCGTTGTAAGCACATTGAGCGTATTAACCGGAGCCGTTACAGATTCTCAGCTTTCAGAAGTCATGTTTACAATGTTTTCTCCTTTAAGCGCATTTGCATTTTTAACATTTGTTTTATTGTACATGCCTTGCATTGCTGCCTTTGCAGCAACAAAAAGAGAATTGGGCTCACTGAAGTATGCTGCTTTGGCTGCATTATACCAGACGGTTACCGCATTTATAGCAGGTATGCTTGTTTATCAAATCGGAAGCTTGTTTATTTAGGAGGGTTAAATGAACCTTGCAGATGGCGTTATTCTTTTGATTATTGCCGCAATTGTTGCAGGTATAGTCAAAATAATGAAAAAACAAAAGAAAAGCGGCAGTTGCTGCTCCGGATGCTCCGGATGCAGCAAAGACAATGGCTGTTCCATTAAAAAATAGTTGCCTCATAAGAGGCAACCTTTTTATATAAGCGGTACATAATAAATGATTGGTTTAGTTCGTCAACCTATTTTAGCACATTGCTAAAAATATTGAATATATTGTTATACGTTATATTAGTGAGGTGCAATATGGATGATTTGTTAAATTATCAAAGATTCAGAGGTTCAAGAAATGTTATACATGCTGAAAATGCCATTATTGAAGAAATATCATCAGACTTTAGAACAGGAACAGGATATGTTACCATTTCATACGGCGTTATGGGAGATTACGGCATGATTCATATGGAATTGGTTAAATTGATAGTCGGCAGAGATACTATAATAAGAGATCAATTTGGACAGAATTTAACATTAAGAGATTTAAGGGAAGGCATGAGGGTTGATGCTGAATTTTCCGCGAGTATGACCAGAAGTATACCTCCTCAGGCAAGAGCTTTTAGAATTACTGTAATTAATCAAATGGATACAAATATTACCGAAGGCAGAGTAATAGACGTAGATACAAATAATGGATTTCTTTTGACGGGAAGACCTAATGATATTTACAGTCAAATGCGTTTTGTAATAACTGATGCAACTGTTATCAGGGACAGGAGAGGAAGGAGAATCAGGTTAAGAGATATCAGACCGGGAGATTTTGTTGTGGTTGAACATGCAAATTTCCAGACTATGAGTATACCGCCTCAAACCACGGCTTTTGATGTTCAGGTGCTTTTGGAAGGAAGCAGAGGACGATGAAGTGTAATAATATAAGCAGATAAAGAAAGGATTTGAGCTTAAAACTCAAATCCTTTAAACTTTAGATAAACAAATTTACGTTTGATTCTTCGGCATCGCCTAAATATGTTCCTACACCTGCATACTCGATTCCATCTATTAATTCTTCCTTTGTAATACCCATTACATCCATGGACATGGTGCAAGCAATCATTTTTACACCATTAGCCATTGCCTTTTTAATTAAGTCCTCTAATGAATCAATATTTTTGTCCTTCATTACTTTGCGCATCATTAAAGTTCCCATGCCTCCCATGTTCATTTTTGAAAGCTTAAGCTTACTTACTCCCTGAGGCATCATTTTGCCGAACATTGCATCAATGAATGGTTTTTTAACGCTTTGAGGTTCGGTTTTTCTCAAAACATTGAGTCCCCAAAATGTAAAAAACATAGTAACAGGTCTTCCCATGGCAGCAGCACCGTTTGCAATAACAAAGGATGCTAATACCTTATCCATATCGCCGCTGAATACAATAATAGTTTTTCCGTCATTTGCAGGCGGGAAAGCCGTATTTTTGCTTGTCAGTACTGCTTCGGATTGCTTGACGGAAGTTCCCTTCTGCAAATATACAATATTGTTTTTGCCTTTCTTTTCAACTTTTATAAGGGTATTTCCTGTTCTTCTGCTCCACGCTTCAATATCTTTTGCAAATCCGGAATCGGTTGCAGATACTTGAATTATATCTCCGTCATTTACATTTTTTATTGTTTCATAAACCTTCATAATGGGACCCGGACACTGCAGTCCGCTGCAGTCTACCTGAATGGATGCTTTTATTTCCTCTGTTGTGTCAGTGCCTAAATTATTTGTATTTATTGTATCAGCCGGTTCATTTGAATTATGCGCATCATCATTAAAATGTTTATAATAAACCGATTTGTAGAAATTTGTTCCTGCCGGATAAACCTGAACATTTTTAAAGCCATTCTCCATTAAAGCCCTTGCTGCATTGTAAGAACGTACTCCTATAGCACAAAGTACAATTATATTATCATCCTTGTTTAATTCTGACATTCTGCTTCGAAGCTCACCCAGAGGAATGTTTACTGTTCCAGGTATATCAAATACCATGTGTTCCATTTCCTCCCGAATATCAAGCAGAGTGTATGCACTTGGCTTTGAAGGGTCTAAATCATTCCATTTGCTGAATTTTACTTTATTCTGTATAATATTTTCAGCAACAAAGCCTAACATATTAACCGGGTCTTTGGCGGAAGAATAAGGTGGTGCATAAGCAAGCTCCAATTCCTTTAAATCATAAATACTGCCACCTAAACGAATTGCTGTTGCAATTGTATCTATTCGTTTATCAACACCATCTTCTCCTACAATTTGAGCTCCGTAAATCTTTTGACCGTCAGTTGAAAATATAAGCTTCAATATCATTTCAGAAGACTCCGGATAATAACCCGCATGTGATTTTTGTGATATTGTTGCGGTATAGTAGTCTTTACCTTCGATCATTCCCATTCTGACAAGGGTTTTTTCGTTTGCGCCTGTAGAAGCAACGGTTAAATCAAAAACCTTAGCTATTGATGTTCCCTGAGTACCTTTATATTCTTCCTGTGCACCATAGATATTGTCAGCGCATATTCTTCCCTGTTTGTTGGCGGGACCTGCAAGTGCTATCATTGCCTTACCCTTGTTTATATATTCCTCAACTTCAATAACATCTCCGATTGCATATATATTCGGATCTGATGTTTTTAAGTATTTATCTGTAATTATTCCGCCTCTTTGGTTAATTTCAAGACCTGAATCTTTTGCTAACTGACCGTTTGGGCGAACACCGATGGATAGTATAACCATGTCGGCTGATAGTGTTCTGCTGCTTGATAAAGTTATTAATACACTGTCTTTTTCATTGCTGAACTTCGAAACGCCGTCACCTAAGATTAAATTGACATTGTTTGATACCATATTTTCCTGCACTAACTGAGCCATTTCATAATCTACCGGAGCCATAACCTGGTCCATTGCTTCAGCTACGGCAACATTTATTCCTGCAGACGCAAGATTTTCGGCAACCTCAAGGCCTATAAATCCACCGCCTATTACAACTGCATTTTTCGGTTTTCTTTCATTTATGAATCTTTTAATTTCATCAGTATCGGGAACAGTCCATAAGGTAAAGATTCCCGGTGAATTGATTCCTTCGATAGGCGGTTTTAAAGGCGATGAACCGGTAGATATAATCAAGGTATCATAACTCTCAGTATAAGTTTCGCCTGTTTTTAATTTTTTAACATCTACGGTTTTGTTTTCTTTGTTAATTGAAATAACTTCCGACTCAATGCGAACATCTATATTATACTTGCTTGACATGGCTTCCGGAGTTTGCAACAATAAGGATGACCTTTCCTTTATTACATTGCCTATATGGTATGGAAGTCCACAGTTTGCATAAGATATATAAGGACCTCTTTCAAACATTACAATTTCCGAATTTTCATCAAGTCTTCGCAGTCTTGCTGCAGCGGTTGCGCCTCCCGCTACGCCGCCGATTATTAAAATTTTCTTACTCATATGTCCTCCTTATTAATTATCCAAAATTTGAATTATTATATTTTTTACTTCTTCATTTATAATCTTATAAATAATTTCCGTACCGTTTCTTTCCGACGAAAGTATCCCTGCTGATTTAAGCTTAGAAAGATGCTGAGATACCGTAGGCTGCGGAACATCTAAGCAGCATTGGATATCAGTAACATTGCTTTGTTTTTCTTTAATCAGCATTGCCAAAATACAGAGTCTTACGGGATGGGCTATTGATTTAAACAGTTCTGCCTTTTCCGATAATAATGCTTTTGTTTTTTCTTTATCACTAAAATCTATCATACTTATCTCCTTACACCTATATATTACTATATTAGAATATTAGCATATAATAATATAGTATGCAAGTATTTTTTTTATTTACAAAAAATTGATTAATTTAATGAAATTATGGTAAAATGTTAATAAATACTATAAATGAGGTCGATATGGAAATTATAACATCTTATGAAAAATTGGCGGAGCTTATAGAAAACAATGATATGCTGATGATTTATTTTACAAGTGAAGCATGCAGTGTATGCGGGACAATGATGCCTAAAGTTGAAAATATGATTAAAGGATATCCTAATATTAAAGCTGTAAAGGTTGAAGCTGATAAGAGCTTAAATATATCTGCAAGCTTTAATGTATTTACCGTTCCCGTAATACTATTATATATTAAAGGAAAAGAAACAATCAGAGAGGTAAGAATTATTAGCCTGGATAATTTAGAACAAAAAATTGCAAGGTATTGTCAAATATTTTATGCTTGATAATAATTATTTTGTTTTCTCTAAATTTAGTATATAATATTGATATATTATAAATAGGAGAGTTGTTAAAATGAAGGAAGTTTATTTGGCAGGCGGGTGCTTCTGGGGATTGCAGGCATTTTTTGATTTAAGAAATGGCGTGATTGAAACTATTGCAGGCTACGCAAACGGCAATACGGAAAATCCCGCATATGAACAAGTATGCACCAACAAAACAGGTTATGCGGAAACTGTTTTTATTAAATATGATGAAAGTAAAATAACTTTAAATAAAATTTTAGAGGATTTTTGGAAGGTAATTGATCCAACCTTGTTAAACAGACAGGGAGGAGATATTGGTACTCAATATAGAACAGGAATATATTATAAGGACGAAAATGATTTAGACATTATCAGGAATTCTCTTGAAAATGAACAGAAAAAATACAGGAAGCCTATAGTTACGGAGGTTGAAAAGCTTAAAAATTTTTATAAGGCAGAAGAATACCATCAAAAATATCTTAAGAAAAATCCGAATGGCTACTGCCACATTGATTTAAGCTTGTAGAGGTGCAATATGTATACAATGGATGAGTTGCGTAAGTTTTGTTTTAAATGCAGAAAATGCAGATTGTCCGAAACCCGCACAAATGTAGTTTTTGGAGAGGGTAATGAAGATGCTGACATTATGTTTGTCGGGGAAGGCCCGGGCTATTACGAGGATGTGCAGGGAAGACCATTTGTAGGAAAAGCAGGACAATTGCTTGATAAAATGATTGAAGCCATTAACTATAAGCGCAGTGATGTGTACATAGCAAATGTTGTGAAATGCAGACCTCCTGAAAACAGAAATCCTATGGAGGACGAATGTAATGAATGCCTTGACTATTTAAGGTGGCAGGTTAAATTGATTAATCCTAAAATCATTGTATGCTTGGGGGCTGTAGCGGCAAAAAACCTTATAGATACTAATTTAACCATAAGTAAGCAACGAGGAATATTTGTAAAAAAGGGAAATATTTATTTCATGCCCACTTTTCATCCTTCATATCTTTTGAGAAATGAAGCAGCAAAAAAAGATGCTTGGAAGGACTTATTAGAGGTTAAATCAAAGCTTAGCTCTATTACTCAGTGATTTTACCAAAAAGATTATGATCAGTTTTCATTAATTCATCAATACTTTGTCCATTTATCCATTCATGCATTTCCTCATTGTTAAAAACCAAGGGCATTCTGCTGTGAATGTGTGATACCGATTTATTTGCATTGCGGGTTATTACGGTATAGAAAATATCAGTAGTTTCAAACAAGCTTAATTGCTTGTTTTCTTTATTTGTAACCACATTACACAACCCAGCCATGTAAATATTGGAATTTGGATTACTTATTTTATATTTGTCTTTACCATGTTCCCCCTGCTTCCATTCAAAATAGTAAGAAGCGGGTACAATACACCTTTTGCATGAAATCAATCTTTTAAACATTTCCTTATCATTTATTGATTCGGCTCTTGTATTAATTATTACACCCTTGCCATCCCATTTTGGGAAACCCCATTTTGCTAAGGCAGGCTTCATTTTATTATTATCCTCTATATAGATGGGAGCAATGTTTGTCGGGAAAATTTCACCTGTTTTGTAGTTTTCGTAAATATTCCTTTGAGCTTCTTCAATAATCCTTTTGATTTCTTCGTTATCAATATCAATGTAATATCTACCGCACATATTTACCTCTCTTAAGATTTTGCGTACATTTTTTTAAATATATTTACAGTGTCGAATACACTTTCATGTACAACTGATTTTACGTCAAATTTAAGCAATTTAAATGTAGTCTGAAGTACAAAGCCTATGCCGAACACATAAATAACCGTGCCTATACCTACCTTTGCACCTAAAAGCCAGCCGATTAACAAAACATTACCTTCAATAAAACCCCTAACTATACCTATAGGCACATTCGGGAATTTCTTTCCTAAAGCAACCATCAAAGTATCTCTGGGTCCTGAACAAAGACCCACACTTATATAAAGGTAGGTTGCATAACATATTAAAATCTGCCCTGTAACAAGCATTAATAAGCCGGTAAAAAAGTTCGTCATATATGGAATAATATTTAAACTTACAATTAAATCAGCAAAAACTCCTATTAATATAGTATTTAAAATTGTTGCAAATCCTATTTTTTCTTTAAAAAGCAAAACCAATACTATTAAAATTATAATACCTGTAATTATTGATACATTTCCATAGGAAATTCCCGTCACATTGCTTACTCCTATTCCAAATGCATCCCAAGGTGCAAGTCCTATATCTGCATGAATACATAAAATTAAACCCAAGGCGTATAAAAAAAGACCAAATAATAATTTTAGAGTCTTTTTAATATAGTTGTCCATAAATTCCTCCGAATCATTTATTATAATGATTCTATATGAAATCATTATAAATAACAACATTATTTTATGATTGTAAAAATATTATATTGACATCGGGTAAAAGGAATGTCCCTAAGATTTTTTTATTTCACTGTTAAAATTTCTTTGTCAATGTAATTTAATTTAGTATCCAAGTTTTCTTTTATAACCGCATAATCCACTGTATATTCACCTATCTGCGCTGCTTGAATGTAAAATTCTACTGGAATTGCAGCGAAGTTTTGTCTGTCATAATGGAAGAAAAACATTAGCTTCTGACCGTTTTCATCAACCCAAAACGGATTTTTAGGGTCAAGATCAATAAACCTGAAACCTGCAGGAACCACATATGTTATTTCATAATTGCCTGCTATTACATTGTTGCTGAAGGAAGGCATTATTGTTACTTTAACTAAGTCTGAATGATTGTATGACATTTGATTTTGTGCGGAATCTTTAAGGTTATAGCTTATATTTATAGAAAAATCATCCGTCTTATTTTTTTCCAAATCATCCTTGTTCCCCAATGCATCAACCATGCAGGCAATGCTGCCTTTTATATTTTTAAATTTAATTTCTTGGATTTTCTCTTTTGGAACAGAAAAGCTTTCTCTGTCAAATAATTTTAATTTGTATGTTTTATCTTTACCTTCCGAATTAAAAGTAACTTCACCGAATAAATCCTTGATTTCATCTAATTTCATAATATCTCTGTTCATGACATATATTAGCTGCTCGAAGTTTGAAAGGGTGAACTTAGAAGGATTATTATAAATATATTTAAACAATTTGTCGCTTGTTTTATAATCCTGGACATTACAGCCCAACATTGATAAAAGTGCTGTTAATTCATAGTTTTCAGCATATTTATAGCTTTCATCGGCTCCGCTTTCAAAATATAAATAATCTCCGGATTCTTGAAAACTCTCGGCAAATTCTTTATAATACTTTTTAGCCGTATTAAGGTCTCCCAATTCAGCCAAAGCTAAGGAAAGATAAATCTTATCTCTAATTTCCAATGCACTGTTATCCAATAAATCATAAATTGTCAACAATACAGGCTCTTTAAAGCTGCTTAAGCCCCAAAGAGCTGCCGGAATTTCAGAGCTGTAATCGGGATTATTCAATATGTTTTTAAAGTAAGTTTTCGACTTAAGCCTTAAATATTCATCATCTACAATGTTCATAAGCTTGGCGGTTATTTCCGCATCAGCTGCCGAATATGTGAAAAGGCTGTATCCGCCGGCTGTATCGATTTCATATTTGTTGATTTCATTAATTAGTTCGTCCTCATTAAAATACATATCTGTTTCAAAATAATCATTGATATATTTGGCTGCTATCATGGAGCATACTGTTTGGTCAATCCTTTTTCCGTAGTTGGCTAAAATATTTTCTAAACTGTTGTAAAAGTCGGAGCGGCTTTCATTATACAATGTAATTACCGGATTTGAATAAACTTTATCCAATACTATATCTTCCGACAGTTCATAATTTGTTGTATTGTTAAAATATACGAATGAGTCGACTACATTGAATTCTTCCTTTATACCGTCTTCAAAATCATTATAAGCAGCATAAACATATATTTCATAGGAGCCTTCATTTAATTTGTCAAATGAAATATTCGTGTAGTCTCCTATAATACCTGTTTGTTCATATTTAAGCTCTTTGCCTGTTTCCTTATTTTTTATTTTAATTTCATAATTAACTTCTTCGGATTCTTTTGCCTCTGTTCCGAATACCCTTAATGAGGCAGATATTTTATCATCCTTGAGATATTCCTTGCTCATGATTAAATCTACAAAAAACGGCAAACTTACGGTAATATTCTTTGTGCCGCTTCCTGCAAACTTTTTATCTGAAATTCCTTGATATGTTATTCTCCAGGATGTTAAATTGTCCGCTAATTTAAACTTTAATTCTCCGTTGCCATTTTTATCTGTGGTAATAGTTTTAAACACATTTGTATCTTTGAATTCATCCCTGAAATTAGTGTAATTATCTCCACCTCCGCCTCTTTCGGCACCACCTCCCGAGTCCATGCTTAAATCAATATTTGACAGATAAAAGGCATTAAGTCCCGTGCTCCAGCCGACTCCATACAAAGAATTTAAAGTATCGACTCTCTTTTCAAACAATGCAAAATATGCCTCATCTACAACGGATATATTTACATCTGCAGTGATTGGTTTATTATTTTCATCCTTTGTTTTAATATTTAATACTACTTCTTCGCCGGGTCTGTATTCTTCCTTATCTGTTGTAACATCAAAGTGTATTTGTTTTTCTGTGGTATCATAGTATAAGGAGCCTAAGAATTCTACGGGATACATATACCCATTTTTGTAATATATACTGTTAATCATTATATTTGGTATGAATTCTTCTTTATACTCAAAGCTAAGATTTGTATTGTCAGTAATTTTATAGTCAAGAAGCCCATTTTTCATAATTAATAGTATTAGCTTATCATTATCGGTGCTTTCAACTTTTTCTTCGTTATATGTAAGCTTTAAACTTATATTGTCATTTAATCTGTAATTTTCTTTACCATCATCTTTTACTAAAGAGTAGTACAGTCTTTCATAATAACGGGAATAGGTTCCTATATGTGACCACTCTCTTACAGGACCCTTTTCACTCATATATTCTGCCGCAACCTTGTAAGTTCTTTGGGGATTAAAATTCGGAACTTGAATGCTGCCGTATCCGTCGGTTATTTCTGTAAGTTCATTGAACACAACATTTTCAATGTAATTATATGTATAATCAATAACATTTACCTTATTTATAAAATCATAATGCTCCCCTTTTTTGACTTTTTCATAATAGCTTTCTGTCACACTTACTAATACAGAGCCGCTTAAGGGAGTTCCTCTTAATTTTTCATATCCTCCGAAATATTGATTGTCATAATTGGTAATGTCTAATTCATGAAGCAAAATCTGAATATTTTCGGGATGCTCCATATCATTTTGCTGGATTTCAAGCATTTCACGGTTAGGGAATACTTCGAATGTATCAGTAACACCAACAGCTTTGTCCTCTGCCTCGGCATTCCAGAGGCTTGTTCTTATAGAAACAGGTCTCCAGCTGTCACTTGTTAAATTCGTATTTAAATTTATTACGGTTTCTCCCTTTTCGTCTAATTTGACAGTTGTATCCATGCCGCCGTAATTTAAATCCCCGCTGTAGTTATGCGCAAATGTTCCGAATTTAAGCTCCAATCCGGGCAGGGGATAGCCGTCAAAGAAATTGGCATTTACTTTGTAATTTATATTTTCGCCGCTGTAAACAAATTTTTCGTCAAATTTACCGCTTACCGTGTAAAGAGGCTTTGTATATTCGCCGATGGATATATATTTTGTGGATATTTTTAAATCATTGTCATACACACTTATTTGAAGGTATTCCGAAGTAATATTTTTGATTTCAAAATCAGTTTGGTAGGTACCTATATTTGTCAGGTCAACCATCTTTTCCTCAAGCACCAAACCAGTATTAGCTTCAACCAATTCAATTCTTACTTTATTAACAGATTTATCATCCCTATGTCTTGCAAATCCCCATACATTAATTTTATCCGTAGGAAGGTACACGGGTCTGTCCGTATCGATATACCTTAAATATTTATAAGCTTCATATTGCCCCATGAAATAAGAATTATAAAAGTAAAAGCTGTCTGCATATACAAAATCATAAAAACCTTTTGCCTCAACCCTTAAAGAAATTGCTTTGTTTTCGTAGACAGACGTATCTCTCTCAATAATAAGTATTCCGTTACTATCGGTAAAACCCAAATGTTCCCCGTTTAGTACAACGCCTGCATCCTCAATGCCCTTGTTGCCGGATGCATCTGATGCAATAACAACAATTTGATTAATAAACAAAGCATAGTAAATAAGCATGTCATTAATTTGCAGGAAGTGATAACTTTTTTCGCCATCCGTTGAAAATTCCAATAAATAATATCCTTTCGGAAGATCCGGCAGTTCGAACAATCCTTTTGGACTATTGTATTTATAAACAATGTCGGGTTTTTGATTTATAGTATTTAGCAAGGTTAATCCTTCAATATTATTAACATTTTCTTCAAAAAATTTTCCTGTGTCTGCAAAATCCTTGATATTTTCAGCAAAATAGTCTGCATTTGAATACTGATAAATATTTATGTCAAATTCTAAATTTTCATCATTTATATATGCTTCAATTATTTTCACATTGCTTTCATAAATATTTGTCAAAGGTTTGTCGAAATAAACTTTCGCATGCTTTTCTATTTTTGTGTTAAAAGTGAAAGAATAGTCTTCTTCTAACTTTTGCTGACTGCCCTTTAGACCGTATCCTTTTTTTATTGTAATTGTATAATTTATGTTTTCTTCTAATTTATCCGGTACAAAAATAACTGTATTATTCTTGTAGATAAATTTTCCTTCAACATGGGGTTTAATTTCAAAGTAATCATCAATTTCGCCTAAATCACTTAAAGTAAAGTACATTTCAATTCCGGAATTTGATGGTACATAGCCGCTGTTATTGGAAGGTATGGTACTTTCCACTTCAAGTTTTTTCCTTGTTTGAAATGCCCATGAATAATTATAATCCTCATCATTTATCTTAATTTGATATATCTTGTCATTTTCTAATTCATTAGACGGAATAATATTATGTACTGTTGCTGATAATTTTTCTATTTTGTATTCTTGAGCAGGAATTATCTCAAGATTATCCTTTATAAAGTTATTGTTAATTTCCTCCTTTGAAGTTAACTGAAAAACAGAAGTTTTATCAATTCCCTGTTTGTCGGAGGCAAGAGCAATTAATTCATATTTATCCTCAGCCTTGGGTATAGGTAAAGGATCGTTTTCAGGCAATACATTTTCCGCTTTCTTACAAGATGAAAGTATACACATACATAAGATTAACAATAATATTTTCTTCATTTTCCCCTCCAAAATGCTTTTATATATAAAGTATATCACCTACCATATGACGATATAATGATTAAAATAGTTCAAAAAATCTAAGTGACAAATTTTAAAATTAACAATTAAAAAAGTCGTTTTCTTGTTTGTTGTTAATAAAACAAATATGTTATATAGCTGGTGGTTTCATCAAATTCCTTTTTTAAAATTAGCTCAGAATTGCTGTTTCTCAGAACGATTTTTTTTGAGGTGCCTGTTTTATCCATCATTTTAAGCATGGTAGCTATAGAAACAGGTGAATCTAAATTATCGTTGGTAAAGGACATTATTCTTTGTATATCTTTGTTTTGTATGGATTCCATACTGATCAAATCCATTTTATTAGATTCTTCCAAACTTAAATAATGAGAAAAATCAACGGAGGCTATAAATAATGTTTCATCTGTACGAATATTATCATATAATACATCGGTCAATGTTTCCACATCAGATAGTTTCACCTGCTTCGTCAAAACTAAGGTAACAACCTTAACATCTTTCATATAAAAATTTATAAACGGAATAATGCTTGAGGTTGAATGCTCCATGGTTAATTTGTCGTCATTTTCCTTTATAAAATTGTATTTCAACAATTCCTTGGTTAACTCAACGTCTGTTTCCAGAATTCCTGTGGGTGTCTGCCAATTGCTCATGGTTGTAAAAATTTTTCCCTTATCGGTGCTTTCGTGGTCCGGACCGATCAATACTACAGTTTTATACTTATCCTTGCTCACATTTTGAAAGACCTCGTGAATTAAATCCTTTGCAACTAAATGATGTGGTACTATACAGCCATGTACAGTACCGGCATCGGAGGTTAACTCATAATCAGGAATATTAATAAAATCGGTTTTATTGTAATATAAACATTCGATATTTTTTTTCCCGTTTTGAATGTAAGGCTCTGATGCATCGTTGTGGGTATTATTTTTATTACAAGCTGCTATATTGCTCATCACTGCCAAAAACAACAGAAAAGCAAGGAATGTTTTAAATGTTTTATTCATTTTTCACCTGCCAATGGAATTTTGGTAAACAGGATTAGAATGCCCCGCAGTCTCAATCACCAATGTATTTACTCCCTCTGGTCGTATACATTGGGATGCGCAGTTTCGTTCACAAATTTGCTAATTCGCTTTCGCTCATGCAAATTTGGAACTCATCGCGTTTGACTTACCTGCAATTTCTTCCTCCCTATCGGTCGAAGAAATTGGGTCAAGTAATAATCGTTGCGAATGACCTACCAGCCATTTCTCAGAAAAAAGACTCTGAGAAATGGGTTAGGGCATCTTATTTCACTGTTAAAGTATGCTTGTCAAGATAATTTAATTTGACTTCCGAGTGCTCTTTTATAACCGTATAATCCACCGTATACACTCCAGTCTGTGCAGCCTGAATATAAAATGTTATTGGGATGGCGGCAAAATTTTGTTTGTCATAATAAAAGTTAAATTTAAGCTTCTGACCGTTTTCTTCAACCCAAAACGGCTTTTGCCCTTCTGGTTCAATGAATCTGAAGCCTGCCGGAACGACATAGGTTATTTCATAATTACCATTCTTTATATCGCTTCCAAAGCTTGGCATTATTGTAACCTTAGCAATATCCGAGTGGTTGAATGTCACTTGCTTCTGAGATGAATCCTTTAGGCTGTAAGTTATATCTATTGAAAACTCATCGGTTTTGTTTTTCTCTAAATCGTCCTTGTTTCCCAAAGCTTCAACCTTGCATGCTATGCTGCCTTTAATGCTGCTAAACTTTATATCCTGAATTTTATCCTTAGGAACGGAAAAGCTTTCTGTGTCAAATATTTTCAATTTGTAAGTTTTGTCGATTCCACCTGATGTGACGGTAACTTCTCCGAATAAATCTTTTATTTCCTCTAAACTCATAATATCCCTATTCATGATATAAATAAGCTGCTCAAAATTTGAAAGTGTGTATTTGGACGGATTATTGTAAACATATTTAAATAATTTGTCGCTTATTTCATAATCCTGAACTTTACAGCCTAACACTGACAAAAGTGCTGTTAATTCATAATTTTCCGAATATTTATAATTTTCATCAGCACCGCTTTCAAAATACAAATAATCTCCTGCTTCCTTTAAATTATCTGTCAATTCCTTATAATATTTTTTAGCTGTGTTATTGTCACCTAACTCCGTCAGTGCAAGGGAGAGGTAAATCTTATCCCTTGTATTTAATTCACCGCTTTCCAATAAATCATAGATTGTCAGCAATACAGGCTCTTTGTATTTGGCTAATCCCCAAAGCGAAGCTGCTATATCCGTGCTGTAAACATCATTTTGATTTAATATTCTTCTAAAATACCATTTGGATTTCATATTAAAATACTCATTGTCAACTACATTCATCAGCTTAGCTGTTAACTGCGGATCGGCACTTGAATAAGTGAACAGTCCAAAGCTGCCGTATTCAACCTCATACCTTCTTATTTCATTCAGTAATACTTCTTCGTCAAAAGGTATATCGGTTTTAAAGTATTCGTTAATATATTTTTCAGCGATTAGGGAGCATACTGTTTGGTCAATTCTTTTTCCGGAGTTGTTTGCAATACTGCTTAAGCTGTTATAAAAATCGGAATCACTTTCATTGAATAAAGTAATTACCGGATTCGAATAAACTTCATCAAGTACTGTGTCGTCTGACAGCTTATAATACTCAGTATTATTAAAGTATATGGTTGAATCAACCACACTGAATTCTTCTTTTATGCCGTCTTCAAAATCTTCATAGCTTGCATAAACATATATTTCATATTGACCTACAGGCAGCTTACCAAATGATATATTTGTATAGTCTCCTATAATCCCTGCCTGAGAATATTTATATTCTTTTTTTGTTTCCTTGTTTACAAGCTTTACTTCATATTTAACTTCTCCCGAAGTTTTTGCTTCAGTTCCGAATACCCTTAGAGAAGCGGAGATATTATCTTCCTTGAGATATTCTTTGCCCATTATTAAGTCTGTATAAAACGGTAGACTTACCGTTATATTTTTAGTACCGCTTCCCGCATATTGTTTATCCGATATTCCTTGATATGTTATTCTCCAAGAAGTCAGATTATCGGCCAACTTAAATTTTAATGTACAGTTTCCGTTTTTATCGGTTGTTACAGTTTTAAATATATTTGTGTCCTTGAAATCATCTCTGAAACTATCGTAGTAATCTCCGCCGCCGCCTTTCTCGGCTCCGCCGTTTTCATCTGCGCTTATGTCGATGTTTGACAGGTAGACTGCATTTAATCCCGTATTCCATGAGTATATATATATTGAGTTCAATGTATCCACATATTTTTCAAATGATGCAAAATAAGCTTCATCCACAACAGATATATTTACATCTGCAACACATGGTTTATTGTTTTCATCCTTAGCCTTAATATTTAATACAACCTCTTCCCCCGGGCGGTATTCTTCTTTATTTGTTTCTACATCAAAATGTATTTGTTTTTCTGTTGTATCATAGTATAAAAAGTCTATAAACTCTGCAGGATACATGTAGCCATTCTTAATATATACGCTGTTAATCATAACATTTGGTATATAGTCTTCTTTGAATGAGAGAGCTGCATTTGTGCTGTCCGTTATTTTGTAGTCAATTAATCCATCTCTCATCATGAGAAGAATAAGTTTATCATTCTCTGTATTTTCAACATTTTCATGGTTATATTTAAGCTGCAGATTTAAATTGTCATTTAATCTGTAGCTTTTCTTGTCACCGGTTTTTTCAAGGCTGTAATATAATTTTTGGTAATTATAACGTGCATTTCCATTTATATAAGCTTCCTCCTGTATTCCCCCGATACCGTCTTCATATGCTGCAACCACCTTGTAGCTTCTTTCGGGATTGAAGTTTGGAATTGCAATTGTCGCATATCCGTTAACTGTGTCTATCACATCGCTGTAAATATTATTTTCAATCAGCTTATAATCATAATCAATTACATTTACCTTATTAATATAATCGTAATGCTCACCCTTTTTTATTTTCTCGTGGTAGGATTCAATAATATTTATATGTATTTTATCATTTAGCGGATTGCTTCTTAAGTCCTTGTAGTCGTTGTAGTCATCAGATTTATACTTTGAATTGTCCAATTCATGGAATAGAATATCGATAGAATTCTCAGAAAAGCTGTTTTGTTCTATTTCAAGCATTTTGTGTTTTGGGAAAATTTCAAATCTGCTTGAAGTGCTAACTGATTTATCTTCTGCCGTTGCATTCCATGCACTTACGTTAATGGTTACAGGTCTCCAATTGTTGCTTGTTAACCTCGTATTAAAGTTCCACACGGCTTTTCCAAATTCGTCTAAGGCAGCCAAGCTGTCAATGTTGTCATATTCGGCATAACCGTTGTAGCTGTAGCAATAGGCATTTAAACTAAGCTCTAAATTCGGCAATGGATAACCGTCAAAGAAATTGGCGCTTAATTTATATTCTATATCCTCGTTGCTGTATACAAATTCCTTGTCAAACTCACTTTTTAAAGTATACAAAGGCTTTGTATATTTCATTATGGATATATATTCGGTTGAAATCATTGTGTCATTATCATATACATTAATGCGGCAATTCGTGGAAGTTATATCATTTATTTCAAATTCTGTTTGATAGGTGCCTATATCCGACAAATCAACTGTCTTTTCTTCAAGTATCAAATCGGTATCGGTTTCTACCAGCTCTATTTTAACCTGATTTAAAGATTTATCATCTTTATGTCTTGCAAAACCCCATACATTAATTTTATCCGTAGGCAAATAAACAGGTCTGTCTGTATCAATATATCTCATATATTCGTATGCCTCGGTCTGACTTCTGTAAAAATAGCTTCCGAAATGAAAGCTTTCCGCATAAATAAAATCACTGAAACCTTTTGCTTCAACTCTCATCAAGATAGCCTTATCTTTATAAACTAAAGTATCCTTATCAACTACAAGTATACCGTTATTATCTGTGAAACCTAAATGCTCGCCGTTTACAACTACTGCGGCATCTACAATTCCATTGCTGTTTTTACCTTCTGCAGCATACACAAAAATTTGATTGTCAAAGAAAGCATTGTAAATCAACATGTCATTTATCTGAAGGAAGTGATAATTTTTCTCATCATCACTGATAAACTCCAACAAATAATATCCCTTTGCCAAATCGGGAAGCTCAAATATTCCTTTGGGGCTGTTGTATCTGTATATGATATTGGGTTTTTGCTTTATAGTGTTGATTTTGGCTATTCCTTCAATGCCTTCAACAGTATCCACGGTCTTTATAAATTTTCCTGTTTCCGCAAAATACTTAATATTATCTGCAAAGTAATCTGCATTTGAATACTGATAAATATTAATGTCAAACTCCATATTTTCATCATTTATATATGCCTCAATCATTTTTACATTGTCAACATAAATGTTGGTCAATGGACTGTCGAAATATACTTGGGAATATTTTTCCAGCTTAGTATTGAAGGTAAAGGTGTAGTCTTCTTCTAATTTCTGCTCACTGTCCTTAAGCCCATATCCCTTTTTTATTGTAACGGTATATTGTATATTTTCATCCAACTTATCAGGAACAAAAATAACGGTATTGTCCTTATAAATAAATTTTCCTTCAACATGGGGCTTAATTTCAAAGTAATCATCTATTTCGACAAGGTCATTAAGCGTAAAATACATTTCTATTCCCGAATCAGCCGGAACAAATCTGCTGTCGTCGGTAGGGATTGTTTTTTCAATTTCAAGTTTTTTCTTTGTTTGAAATGCCCATGAATAATTATATCCTTCATCATTTAGCTTAATTTGATATACCATGTCATTTTCTAATTCTGCAGACGGAATAATATTATGTACCGTTGCTGACAATTTTTCTATTTTATATTCTTGAGCAGGGATTATCTTAAGATTATCCTTTATAAAGTTATTGTTAATTTCCTCCTTTGAAGTTAATTGAAACGCAGAAGTTTTATCAATTCCTTGCTTGTCGGTGACGAGGGCAATTAATTCATATTTATCTTCAGCCTTATTCTCTATAGGCAAAGGAACGTTTTCAGGCAATACATTTTCCGCTTTTTTACAAGACGAAAATATAATGCACATACATAAGATTAACCATAATATTTTTTTCATTTTCTCCTCCAAATGCTTGTATATAAAAAGTATATCACTTATTATATGACGATACAATAATGAAAATAGTTCAAAAAACCTGACATTATTATATAGCAGATATAGTTAAGTTAAAATAAGAGTGATCTCATTTAGATTTAATTAACCGCATTTTAAAAACAGCTGTTGACATTTTATAAAATTAGAAGTATATTTACATTAGTAAATTAGTAGGTTAGTAAATAAGTAAGTTAGTAAATCGACAGGATGGAAAATTGAAAGATGAGGAGAATGAAATGAAAATTCCAACTACTTTAAAACATAAACCGGTAATTGTTTCAGAAAATTATGAAAATGTTGACGGGAGAAATGCATATAATTCAGATGCAAAGGGTCTGTCCTTGGGACTTGCTCAGTGGAATGACAGAGGCAAGGTTGATATATCTGCAAAGGTGTGGAGATATACGGGAGAGAAATGGTCAAGACAATCGGAGGAGCTTCCTCTTCACAGGGTTTTGGATTTGGCGATACTTATTTTAAGAGCACGGCTTTATTTCGGGGAAGCATATAGGCATAAAAAGCTCTATGATACAGAAAATACAGTCATTGATAGGGTGGGCATGCAGGGCGATGCCATGACTGTGGAAGTTTGCACTGACAACGAAAAAATAGATGAGGATATCCGATTATTCAGACAGGCATTAAGCGATGATGATGAGATAATTGGAGAAAGACTTAAAATTTTATCAAGATTATTAAATGAAATGGGATATGGCGGCAGGTAACATGGATAGAAAAAAAGAATTAAAAGAACAATATAAACAAATGAAAACAGAAATGGGAATATTCATTGTTCAGAATAAAATCAACAATAAATATCTTTTAGTACCGACTCAAAATCTAAAGGGAATGATAAACAGAGTTAGGTTTCAGCTAAATAGCGGAGGGCATCCGAACCGGGAGCTCCAAGCCGAATGGAATGAATTCAGAGAAGATAGTTTTGAAATTAAAATACTTGAAACTTTAGATTATGACAAGGATGAATCCAAGACAGACTACTCTGAAGAGCTTGAGATAATGAAAATTATGTGGACTGAAAAGCTATCAGAAAATATGACAGGGTATAATTCCTGATTAGCTCCCCACTCACAGTCAAAAAACATTTTGTAAAAGCATAATTATATGATATACTTTTTATAAAAAGAAATTATAAATTATAGCTATAATTATCGGAGGTATGTATGCAAGAATTTTCGATTAAAAAATTATCTATCGCCGACTTTGAGAATATACAAACAGAAACAGGTATTATTTATGAGCTGATTGATGGTCAAGTAGTTATGTCTCGACCAACAATTCAGCATCAGCGCTTGTTAACCGTATTAAGCAGTGAGTTGCACCAGTATTTTAAAAATAAATCTTGCGGAACATATTCAGAAATAGAAGTTAAACTTAATGAAAACATTTTGGTTCCTGATATATCTATAATTTGTGATGATACTAAAATTACTAATCAAAGATATAATGGTGCACCAACTTTAGTTATCGAAATTCTGAGTCCCTCTAATCAATACAATGACACATTTGTTAAATTAAATAAATATGAGATTTTCGGAGTAGAGGAATATTGGATAGTAGACCCTGCAAGAGGAATAATCACTCTATATAATTTTAAAAACAAACAAACCTTAACTTTTTCAAAAGAAGAAGTCATAAAATCCATTGCATTTTCTGAATTGGAAATTAATTTAAGAGAAATTTTTTAGATTCTAATGAATACCTCTATAGAAAAAAATACGACAAGAATAACAAAGGATAATATATGAGCTTAATACCAAAGGATATCCATCCTTCCTGGAATAAATTTCTCATTGAAGATATTATTTTGGAATTGGATACTATAGAAACAAAAATAGGCAGCAATATAAATCCTGCCCATAATAATGTGCTTCGTTTCATGAATAATAATCTTTATGATATAAAGGTTGTAATATTAGGGCAGGACCCTTATCCGGAAAAGGGAAGGGCTACAGGTCGTGCCTTTGAAGTGGGAGATTTGCTGTCATGGAACCAAACTTTCAGGCAAGTGTCCTTGAAAAATATTATAAGGTTAATATACAAAAATTATAACGAAATAAATGAATATAAAGATATTAAAAAATTTTCCGAAATACAAAAAGAAATAAAGGAAGGGAAATTCACAGTACTTCCCCCGGATAAAATTTTTAAATCATGGGAAAAGCAGGGGGTGCTTCTGCTTAACACATATTTGTCTGTAGAAGCAGGTGTTACGGGAAGCCACATATCCATATGGAAAAATTTCAGCGAAGAATTGTTGAAATTTATATCCGTTGAAAATCGAAATATCAGCTGGTTTTTGTGGGGAAGGATGGCGGAAGAAAAAAAGCAGTTTATCAAATACGGAAATTATTATATCAGCAGGCATCCTATGATGTGTTCAGAAACCTATGAAGATGATTTTTTAAGAAGTAATTGCTTTAAAGATACTATGGATATTATAAATTGGAAGGGTAACGCATCTCTGCTATAGAGTCGGTCCTCGCAGGCATGAGAAATGACCCCGCAGCAACAACAATAACTGTATTAGACACATGGATTAATCCATGTGTTTTTCTGTGAAAAAATATTTAAAATAGCTATTGACAATAATGAATTTCGGTGATATGGTTATATACATGAGTGTATAACCATCAAGCCGGTTAGGAAGGAAGTGGCGAGTTGAAAAAGTTTGACGATAATAAACCGATTTTTATACAAGTGAGAGAAGTAATTGAAGATCAAATAGTTAATGGTATGCTTCGGGAAGAAGAGCAGGCTCCTTCCACAAATCAAATGGTTAGTTTTTATAAAATTAACCATGCAACGGTTACAAAGGGTGTAAATCAATTAGTTGATGAGGGAATTCTATATAAAAGGAGAGGTATTGGAATGTTCGTTGCAAAAGGTGCAAAGAAGAAATTGGTGGAAAAAAGAAAAAAGGCATTTTCTGATGAATTTGTTGTTCCCTTAATTCAGGAGGCTGAAAAATTAGGAATATCAGAAAATGAAATAATAGAATTAATAATGAATAGGGAGGGAAAATGATGCCATACATTATAGAAGCAAATGATTTGTCACTTAAATATAAAAAATTTGAAGCACTTAAAAACATTTCATTTACATTAAAAGAAGAAAAAATTTACGGTATCTTAGGCAGAAACGGAGCAGGCAAAACCTCTCTGCTTACATTGTTATCAGCCTTTAGAAAACCTACATCAGGCAAATTGACAATCGATGGAGAAAATAATTTTGAAAATACAAAAATAATGAGTAATATCTCATTTCATTATGAAAAGAATTATTCTGAGGAAACATCAACAGTTAAAAAGATGCTAAGAGATGTCGAAAATTACAGGGAGAATTACGATGGTGAGTATGCCCTTAGTTTAGCTGAAATGTTTGAGCTCCCAATAGATAAGCCTGTAAATAAACTTTCTAAGGGTAAGCAGTCAGCCCTTGAAGTAACCATGGGTTTAGCAGGTCGTTGCCCTGTAACGATTTTTGATGAATCATATTTATCAATGGATGCACCTACAAGAGTAAAATTTTATAATGAAGTATTGGAAGAGCAGTCAAGAAAACCGCGAACATTTATTTTGTCAACGCATCTTGTGTCCGAAATGGATTATTTATTTGATGAGGTGTTGATACTGCATGAAGGAAAGCTGTTGATCCATGATGAATATGAAACATTGATATCAAAAGGTATGACCGTAACGGGAGCTGCCGAAAAAGTGGATGAATTTGTCATAGGAATGAAGGTTTTAAAAGAGCAAAGGTTAGGGAATGCAAAAGCAGTTGCAATTTATGAGAAAAACAGCAAGGCTATTGAAACAAAGGCTAAGTCCTTAGGCCTTGAGGTTGGACCCATTTCTTTGCAGGAGCTGTTTATTTATATTACGGAAAAGGAGTAGAAAATGAAAACAACAATTAAGGTTATCGGGGATATATTCGTTGAACAGTTGAAATGGTCATGGTGGTTTATGGGAATTAATTTATTAATTCATTTATCGCTATCATATTATTCGGTTAAGTACGGCTTTGGCATTTCGGATTTTACACAGTTTATCAGTGCAGCTGTTTCCATATACATGTTAGTTATCGGCATTGTTGCAGGTTCTTCATTTTTAAATTATTATTCTCGATTAGGGGTTACAAGAAAGGATTATTTTTACGGAGTCGCCATTGCGGCAATAATTTTATCTTTTACTATAATAATTGTCGCCGACGTATTGGCTTTTATTGAAATTTCAATTTTCAACATGATAAATGTGAGTTTAAAATCAAATATTTTTGTAGGCATGAACTGGGTTAAACCTACATTTTCAATAAGCTTAAATGGATTGATTTATTATTTGATAGGTTGGTTTATCAGCGTGGGATATTATAAGTTCAATTGGAAGGCGGGCTTGTTGTTTATTCTAATTTCTTTTGTTTTTTCTTCAATCCACGGTTTTGTTTGGGTAGATCATTTTATTGATATACCCGGATTGATAACAGGAAGTACCATGGAGGAAATAATAAACATAAATGCAGGGCAACTGTCATATGGAGTTTCCGCTGCGGTAGATGCCGGATTAATAGTTTTTCTGTTATTTGTTTTAAGAGGGTTAACCAAAAATGTTTCTGTTAAGTTGTAGCTTCTGTTCTCGATAGTTCAGACTGCTGACAAAGTAAACTTTCAGACATTTTCATTCTGAGGCGCAGCTGAAAGATGTCCCGGCACTACGAGATCCTTCGCTAACGCTCAGGATGACGCAAACGGAATTTAGGCTTCCTATTAATAATTGGGGGCTTTTTTTAAGTTTAATCTGACCACTTATGTTCAAGCTATACTGCAAGAATAAAATAAAATATTGCAAATACCCCTTCGACAAGAACACTCCACCATTGCAGGAAAAATATGAATAATTGCAAATAAAGCTCATAAATATAGAAATAATAATAATAATCAAATAAAAATGAAATATAATCTTGACACTGTTGCAATAAGATATTATAATAGGGGTTATAATATTTAAAATAAAATAAATCAAAATGCAACTATATAAAAATAACTTTCATTTGGTTGTATGTGGGAGGTCAAGATGAAATATAATGCCGTAGATGTAATTAAACCAAAGCTTTACAAGGATGTTTTTCCTTATGAAGAAATTCCTAAAATTAAATTTAATAATATCCAGCTTCCTATGAATATTTCGGACGATATATGGATTACCGATACAACATTCAGGGACGGACAACAATCAATGACAAGCATGAACACTGATCAGATGGTCAAGTTATTTGGTTTTCTTCATGAATTAGACAATGAATCAGGAATAATCAAGCAAACCGAATTTTTTCTGTATTCTCAAAAAGACAGAAATGCCGTTGAGGAATGCATGAAAAAAGGCTATAAATTCCCCGAAATAACATCATGGATAAGAGCCAGCAAGGAAGATTTCAATTTGGTAAAATCAATGGGAATTAAAGAAACGGGAATATTGATGTCCTGCTCCGATTACCACATATTCAATAAATTAGGCAAAACAAGAGCAGAAGCAATGAAAATGTACTTAGATATCGCATATTCCGCTTTAGAAAACGGGATTGTTCCGAGATGTCATTTTGAAGATATTACAAGGGCTGATTTTTATGGTTTTGTGGTTCCACTTGCTAAAAACTTAATGGAAATGAGCAAGGACAGCAAAATTAACGTAAAAATCAGAGCGTGCGACACATTGGGCGTTGGCGTATCCCATGTGGGAGTAGAGCTTCCAAGGTCTGTACCTGCGATTATTCACGGACTTAAATACTATGCAAAGGTTCCTTCGGATTCCATTGAATGGCACGGTCACAATGATTATTATGCAGCTGTAACCAATTCGACAACCTCATGGCTGTACGGGGGCTCCTCGGTAAACACAACATTGTTTGGTATCGGAGAAAGGGTTGGAAACACTCCTCTTGAGGCAATGGTTATAGAATATGCTCAAATTAAAGGTAATGTAAAATCAATGAACTTAAAAGTAATAAACGAAATAGAAAAGTATTTTGAAAAAGAACTTAATTATGCTATTCCTCCCAAGACACCATTTGTGGGTAGTGAATTCAATGTTACAAAGGCAGGAATTCATGCAGATGGTCTTCTTAAGGATGAAGAAATTTACAACAGCTTTGATACAAGAAAAATTCTTGATAAGGCTCCGCTGGTTGCCATTAACTCGTATTCGGGAATTTCAAGCATCGCTTATTGGATTAACAGCTTTTTTGGACTAAAAGACAATAAAAAAATCCACAAAAATGATGAAAGATTATTATCTATAAAAAATAAAATTGATGAAGAATATGAAAACGGAAGAACAACAAATATATCAAGCGAGGAAATGGCAATTTTGTCAAATGAATATATTTTTAGCCTCGTAAGCAATGAACAGGCAATATAGGAGGCACCATGGATACATTATCAGAAAAAATAATTAGAAAACACCTAATATCAGGTGAAATGATCCCGGGCAAGGAAATAGGAATAAAAATTGATCAAACATTAACTCAGGATTCTACGGGAACCATGGTCTATATGCAATTTGAGGCAATGGAAATTGACAAGGTCAGAACTAAATTATCCGTGGCATATATAGACCACAATATGCTTCAGTCGGGACCTGAAAATGCTGATGACCACCTTTATATTCAAACAGTCGCCAAAAAACACGGAATTTATTTTTCAAAGCCCGGAAACGGTATCTGCCATCAGGTTCATTTAGAAAGATTCTCGGTTCCCGGCGATACGCTCCTTGGCTCTGACAGCCACACACCGACCTGCGGAGGCATGGGAATGTTAGCCATAGGCGCGGGAGGGCTTGATGTGGCGGTAGCCATGGCAGGCGGCGAATACAACATTATAATGCCGAAAATCGTAAATGTAGAATTAAAAGGTAAACTTCAGAAGTTTTGCTCTGCAAAGGATATAATACTTGAAGTATTGAAGCATTTCACCGTTAAGGGAGGAGTAAATAAAATATTTGAGTATACGGGGGAAGGCGTGAAGACTCTTTCCGTTCCCGAAAGAGGAACCATAGCAAACATGGGTGCAGAGTTAGGAGCCACAACTTCCATCTTCCCTTCCGATGAAAGAACATTGGAATTTCTAAAAGCTCAGGGAAGAGAAGAGAATTATATCGAGCTAAGGGCTGATTATGGGGCTGTTTATTCGGAAAAAATTACAATTGATTTGGATTTGCTTGAACCGAATATTGCACTTCCCCATTCGCCGGATGCTGTGGTGCCGGTAAGCGAAGTTCGCGGTAGGAAGGTAACCCAGGTTGCCATAGGAAGCTGTACCAATTCTTCATATTATGATTTGATGAAGGTTGCCAAAATACTTGAGGGTCACACAGTCCATGAAAATGTTTCATTGGTAGTATCACCCGGCTCAAAGCAGGTACTTGCAATGATTGCACAAAACGGTGCTTTGGCTGAAATAATATCTGCAGGTGCCCGTATTCTTGAAAGCGGCTGCGGTCCCTGTATAGGAATGGGTCAGGCGCCAAGTACCAACGGTGTATCTCTCAGAACATTTAACAGAAATTTTAAGGGAAGATGCGGAACCCAGTCGGCACAGGTGTACTTGGTAAGCCCTGAGGTAGCTGCTTTTTCCGCAATTAAAGGCTATATTGCGGGAAGTGAAGATTTTGACGATGTTGATTTAAACATTGAAATGCCGGAAGAATTCCTTGTAAGTGACAACATGATAGTTAAGCCCGCAGAGGATGGTAGGGGTATTGAAATTATCAGGGGACCTAATATAAAGCCCTTTCCGAAGAACAAAAATATGGATAATACAGCGAAAGGCAAGGTGTTAATAAAGGTTGAAGATGATGTTACAACAGATGCGATCATGCCTTCCAATGCAAAGCTCCTTCCATACAGGTCGAATATACCGTATTTATCCGAATTTTGCTTTTCGCAAATAGATGAAAATTTTCCGAAAAGAGCAAAGGAAAACGGGGGAGGCATAATTGTTGCAGGAAATAATTACGGACAAGGCTCGAGCAGAGAACATGCGGCATTGGCTCCGTTGTACCTTGGGATTAAAGCGGTAATGGCTAAATCCTTTGCCAGAATTCATAAGAGCAATTTAGTCAATAACGGCATACTTCCCTTAACATTTGCGAATGAATCGGATTATGAAAATATTGAGATGATGGATGAAATAGTAATAGACAATCTTTTGGCTCAAGTTGACAGTAATACGGTTATAGTTGAAAATAAAACAAAGAATAAGATATATGAAACAAAGCTTATGTTGTCGCAAAGATCCGTCGAAATACTTAAGGCGGGTGGGCTTTTGAATTTTATGAGCAAGCAGGTGGTAAAATGAAAAAGAAAATAACATTGATCCCGGGAGATGGGATTGGTTTGGAAATAATGTATGCAGCAAAAGAAATAATAGACGCAGCAACAGATAATATTGAATGGGAAGAAAAAGAGGCAGGAAATACCGCATATGAAACGTGCGGTGTTTTAATTCCCGAAGATACGTTAAATAGTATAGAAAAAAATAAGATAGCATTTAAGGGTCCCGTAACCACACCCGTAGGGAAGGGATTCAGAAGCATTAACGTGGAGTTAAGACAAAGATTTAATTTATATGCCAATGTAAGACCTGTGAAATCTTATGAAGGTATTGATTCTCTGTACAAGGATTTAGATTTGGTCATAGTGAGGGAAAACACGGAAGACCTGTATAAGGGAATTGAGTATATGGTTACACCTGATGCAGCGGAAAGTATTAAAATCATAACAAGAAGTGCAAGTGAAAGAATAGTTGATTTTGCATTTAAATTAGCGCTAAAGGAAAACAGAAATAAAATTACATTAACTCATAAAGCAAATATTATGAAATTATCCGACGGATTGTTTTTAGAATCCGGCAGGAATATAGCAGCAAAATATCCCGATGTTAAATTTGAGGATGTTATTGTTGATGCCATGTCAATGAAGTTGATTATGAACCCTCATGATTATCAGGTTATAGTTGCCCCCAACTTATACGGTGATATATTATCGGATATGGCAGCAGGCTTAATCGGAGGTTTGGGCATGGCACCAAGTGCGAATATTGGAGATAACACTGCAATATTTGAGCCTGTCCATGGCTCGGCACCGGATATAGCAGGAAAAAACATTGCAAATCCAACTTCCGCAATTTTGACAGGTATTATGATGTTACGTTATATAGGGGAAGAAAAGTCAGCACTTAAGATTGAAAATGCTCTGAAAAAAACCCTTAAAAACAAAGAGCTGCATACAAAAGACATAGGCGGGAACCTAACTACAACTGAATTTAAAAATGAGGTACTCCTTAATTTGACCAAATAAATTTGACTCTCCTTAATTGAAAGAGTATAATTTTAGCATAAGAAAGCGGATTCATAGCTTAGTTGTTATTCTGAAATGCAGGTGAAGAATCTAATCGGTGATAGTACCTCTGATGGAATTTTTCTTAGGTAAGCTTTAGAAATTCCGCGTATTTATTAATGACACAAGTTGTGTTTTAATCTTAAATAAGGAAGGGATGAATTTATGAGTAACTTATTAACAGAAGCGAAAGCTTTGCAGGACATAATTGTAAAGGACAGAAGGTACATACATCAAAATGCGGAACTTGGGATGGATTTGCCTGTAACTTCCGCATATGTGATTAAAAGAATGAAGGAAATGGGATATGAACCGCAAGTAATTGCAGGCTCCGGAGTTGTGGCATTGGCAGGCGGTAAGAAGCCCGGTAAAACAATACTCTTAAGAGCTGATATGGATGCATTGCCCATTGTCGAGGAAAATGACTTAGAATATAAATCCAAGACACATAATATGCATGCATGTGGACATGATACACATGCGGCAATGCTTTTAGGCGCTGCACAACTTTTAAAAACTCATGAAGATGAAATAGAAGGTACGGTAAAATTAATGTTTCAGCCTGCAGAGGAAAGCTTATCCGGCGCAAAAGCCATGATAGAAGCAGGAGTTCTTGAATCGCCAAAAGTTGATGCTGCAGCAATGGTTCATATATTTTCCGGGATGCCCATGAAGGCTGGTACATTGGTTGTATCAGAACATGGTTATTCTACTTCGTCTGCCGATATGTTTCATATAAATATAAAAGGTAAAGGTGGTCATGGGGCTATGCCTCAAGATTCCGTAGATCCATTGAATGTGGCAGCCCACATTTTTATAGCATTGCAAGAAATTATTGCAAGAGAAACACCTCCCTCAAGTACGGCGGTTATTACGGTAGGTCAAATGCACGGAGGAAATGCCGCGAATATTATTCCTGACACTGCATTTTTGGAAGGAAGTATAAGGGCGTTTGATAAAAACGACAGAAAATTAATGAGGAATCGTGTAGTTGAAATATCAAAAGGCATGGCGTCGGTATTTAGGGCTGCGGCTGAGGTGGAATTTAGAATGGAATGTCCGTCGGTTTATAATGATAAGGGTCTTTCTGACATAGCTGTTAAGGCAAATAGGGAGATGCTTGGAGAAGGTAATGTTATTACATTTCAAGATATATTTCCGGGAGGCAAAATGACAGGTTCTGAAGACTTCGGATATATAAGCGAAAAGGTTCCTTCGTTAATGATGGCTTTGGGCGGCGGTTCACCGGAAGAAGGGTATCCTTATCCGCAGCACCATCCAAAGGTTAATTTTAATGAAGATGTTTTGTATAGGGGCTCGGCAGTATATGCAAATACTGCAATACAGTGGCTGAAAAACAATAAATAGTCTTGAAAAGAATCATTGCATGAGATATTTCGCCATTACCCACAGCGACAGGTTCGGAATAATAATTGCCTTGCTGTCATTTATGTGCCTCAGACGGAAAATCTCATGTATCAATATTAAGTATGTGAATGTCAAAGACGTACAAATATTTAATATGTATGCAAATCGGTATCAAAGCAGATTAGTGTTGAAATTCTAACAAATATATTGTTGAAAAGATTGTAAAATTATGTTATAATTCCTCTTATAAATAAATAAAATTTGCTCAGACAGTATTTTGTCATTAACAACAATCCAATATACAATCGTTATTGCCCATTTTTTACTTTCAATCAAAGTAATAATAATTTTTGACAATAACCCAAAAATTTTTATTTTTAATAAAGATGGATATTTGGAGGTTATCTTGTTTTTGTTTAAAAACATTTTGGAATTCTATTTTGGATTGCTAAAATTCGAGCAAAAAAAGGAGGATGTATGAACGGATTAACGGCAATTCTTGTTATACTGATAGCGTTTGCTATCGGCGATTATGTATCATTTAAAACAAATGCTACATTTTCAATGTTATTTATATCGGCAATAATTTTTTTGGTATCATTCTGGGTGGGCTTGCCGCCATCTGTTTTCAGTGATTCAGGAATGTTAACGATTGGAATGCTTACAATGCCGCTTTTATTGACTAATATGGGATCAATGATTAGTTTAAAGGAATTAATTGAGCAGTGGAAGACTGTGTTGATTGCAATAGCGGCAGTAGTTGGAATAGGTGTATTGGTTTATTTGGTGGGTGGGCCTTTATTCGGAAAAGAAATGGCAGCAGCGGCTGCACCGCCGATTTCGGGAGGAGTTGTTGCTGCCCTTATAGTAAGCGAAGCCGCAAAAGCGAAAGGGCTTGAATCGATTGCAGTGTTTGCAACTATGCTTCTTGTAACACAAACTTTCTTTGGTACACCGGTAGCATCTTTTTGCCTTAAAAAAGAAGCAAAACGAGTGTTGGCGTTAGGTCAAAATACGGACGCAAAAGCCCAGGCGGCAGAAACAGTGATTGATGAACCTAAAAAACGTATATTTCCGGCAACAAGAAAAGAGCTTCGCACTAGTTCCATATTATTGCTTAAGGTAACCATCATATCGTTTTTAGCGGTTAAAGTGTCTGGGCTTACAAACGGAGTAGTAAATTCATTGATAATTTGCTTGATATTTGGTGTAATTGCAAGTGAAATAGGATTTCTCGAAAAAGATACAATGACTGCCGCAAACAGCCAGGGTTTTGTAATGCTTTGTCTTTTGACAGTTATTTTTGCAAACCTGTCAAGTGCCACACCTGAAATGTTATTATCATTAATATTTCCGATAATCGGATGTTTGGTTTTGGGAATTATAGGATTCAGTATTTTTTCATCAATTGCAGGGAAATTACTCGGTATAGATAAATTCATGGCTATTGCAATCGGATCTTCCGCATTATTCGGATTTCCGGGAACCTTTATCATTTCAAATGAAGTTGCAAATGCAGTTGCAAAGAACGATGAAGAGCGTAAAATTATTTTGAACGCAATACTTCCAAAGATGCTTATTGCCGGCTTTGTTACGGTATCAATAGCATCTGTGGTTCTTGCGGGAGTTATGTCTAAATTAATATAATTGCAATATGGAGGTAAGTAATGAATATTAAAGAGCTGGCAAAAAAATATGAGCAGTATACTATTGACATGCGAAGAGAATTTCACATGCATCCTGAACTGAGCATGAAGGAAGTCGGAACTTCCGACAGAATAAAAGAAGAATTGACGAAAATCGGCATTCCTTTTGAATCAATAGGTACAGGAGTGGTTGCGACAATTAAGGGTAAAAATGAAGGAAAGACAATTGCTTTAAGAGCTGATATAGATGCATTGGAAGTTAATGAAATGCGGGATGTTCCTTATAAGTCCAAGAATGAAGGTATTATGCATGCCTGCGGACATGATGCACATGGTGCAATGCTTTTAGGTGCAGCTCATGTTTTGAATGAAATAAAGGATGAATTTAACGGTACTGTCAAGCTGATGTTTCAGCCTGCGGAGGAAACGGCACAAGGCGCAAAAGCCTTGATAGAAGGCGGTGCATTGAATGGTGTTGATGAAGTATTCGGAATGCACGTCATGGGCAATTTCCCATCAGGAAAAATCGCTGTTGGAGAGGGTCCGCGCATGGCATCGGCAGATATGTTCAGGATAAAAGTCAAAGGTGCGGGCGGACACGGTTCCATGCCAAACTATGGAGTGGATGCTCTTGTGGCAGCATCTTCCATAGTAATGAACCTGCAAACAGTGGTAAGCAGAGAAATATCGCCAATGGAAAGTGCTGTTGTAAGTATTGGAAAATTATCTTCCGGAACAAGGTTTAATGTAATAGCCGATGAAGCAATAATGGAGGGTACTACAAGGTGCTTCAGCTATGAAGTGAGAGAGCAGCTGCCTGCTGCCATGCAAAGAATTGTTAAATCAACGGCTGCAAGCTATAGGGCAGAAGCTGAATTTGAGTATAAATTTCTGACAGCTCCAACCATTAACAATATGGAATCAACTGAAAGAGCAAAAAAAGCCATAGAAAAAATAATGTCCAGGGATGCCGTTATGGAAATGCCGAAAATGGCAGGTTCTGAAGACTTCTCCGAATACTTGGAAATGGTACCCGGCACATTTGCCATTGTAGGAATAGCCAATAAAGATAAGGATACCTGCTATTCAAATCATCATCCCATGTTTGATATCGATGAAGATATGTTGGTGAACGGAGTTGCTTTGCACGCTCAATATGCATTTGATTATTTGATGAATAAGTGATATTCCGGTACGCCTTAGAATTCCAATCAGAAGTATATAATTTAAAGAGAGGGGCTGTCCTAAAAGGTGTGCCCCGAAATTCCTTAAATATTAAGATTTATTAAGAAGTTAAAAATTCCTTGAGATTTCAATAAAGGAATTTTTTTCTTGCCGTGACAAATTTCGATATTATTTTTGAAACCGCGATTTTTCAATGATATTAACAATTTATTATGAAATAAACTACATGTAGTATTTGATTGACATATTTACAGCTAACTGCTACAATATGTAGTACCATATAAAATAACAGGGAGAAAAGGGAAATGATAAGAATATTAAAAAGAACAGGTAATTTCGTTGATTTTAATGCCGATAAAATCAGTAATGCCATTATAAAGGCAATGAAAGAAACCAAGGATGGTGTTGATGAAAGGTTAGCTAATGAAATAAGCTTAAAAATTGAAGAGGAGCTTTCAAATAGAAATTTTCCAATACCTGTAGAAATGGTACAGGACTTGGTTGAAAATTATCTGATGGACAGTGTCAGAAAAGATGTTGCCAAGAAATATATATTATACAGATATGAAAGAGACAAATCAAGAGATTCAAGAAAAAGAAAGGATTACAAGCTTCTTAGCGAAGAGTTTATCAGCAAGTACAAACATATAGGTTCTCCCATGAATCAGCTTGGAAATTTTGTTTATTACAGAACCTATTCCAGATGGCTTCCGGAAGAAAGAAGAAGAGAGTATTGGTGGGAAACGGTAAGAAGAGCAGTTGAGTATAACTGTAGTTTGGTTCCAACCAAGAAAGAAGAAGCAGAGCAGTTATACGATAATATATTTAACTTAAGGCAATTTTTGTCCGGCAGAACATTTTGGGTTGGGGGCACTCCCGTTTCATACAATTACCCAATGGCAAATTTCAATTGCGCATTTCAAGTGATAAATGACTTTCATTCTTTCAGGGATCTATTTTACTTGTTGATGATAGGCTCCGGAGTTGGCGTAAGAATTTTAAAAAGCGATATTGAGCAGCTGCCTAAAATAAGAGGGAATTATAAAATAATTCATGAAGATTACACTCCTGTGGAGAAATCCAAAAGAGAAGACAACTCAGGTGTTGAATTCAGTCAAAATAATTCCGTTAAAATTACCGTCGGTGACAGCAAGGAAGGATGGGTACAATCGCTTGACCATTTCTTCAGCTTTATAAATTCAAGCGAATACAGGAATATCAATACAATCATTATTAACTATAACAATGTCAGACCAAAGGGGGAAGTGTTAAAAACCTTCGGAGGAACAGCCAGCGGTCATTCAAGCATGAAAAATATGTTTACAAAAATTGATTTGGTTATTAAAAAGCGCGGAGCCATTGAAGGCAAGGACAGATTTAAATTAAAACCTATAGACTGTCTTGATATTGCAAATATTATAGGTGAAAATGTAGTAGTTGGTGGTGTGAGAAGAACAGCGGAAATAATGCTTATTGATTATGACGATATGGATTGCATTGAAGCTAAAAGCAAGCTTTACAAACAAATAGACGGTCAATGGATTATTGATAAAGACATAATCCACCGCTCCATGAGCAACAATTCAATTTATTACAGGAAAAAACCGACCCGAGAGCAGCTAAATTGGCAAATTGAACAAATGCGGTATTCAGGAGAGCCCGGATGGGTTAATGAAGAGGCAGGCAGCAAGAGAAGACCTAACATGAACGGAGTTAATCCATGCGGAGAAATACTGCTTGACAACAAAGGCTTGTGTAATTTAACAACTGTAAATGTTTATGCATTTGTTGATGAAGACGGCAATTTGGATGAAAGAGGGCTCTTAAGAGCGCAGCGCCTGTCATCAAGAGCTGCTTACAGAATGACATGTGTGGAGCTTGAATTATCTCAGTGGGACAGAGTACAGCAAAGAGATAAATTGACGGGCTGCTCCCTTACGGGGTGGCAGGACATGGTTAATGCCGCAGGTCTTGACAGAGAGCAGCAGGCATCATTATTAAGAAAGTTAAGAGATGCCGCTCACGAAGAAGCTGAAAGATATGCGGGAGAGATAGGAGAGAAAACACCTATTTTAGTTACTACCGTAAAACCCGAAGGAACACTTTCACAGCTTCCGGGAGTATCCAGCGGTGTTCATTATTCTCATTCTCCGTATTTCTTAAGAAGAGTCAGAATAAACAGCCACGATCCTTTGGTGAAGGTATGTGAAGAATTGGATTACCCAATATATCCCGAAGTGGGTCAGGACATGAAAACATGTACCACGAAGGTTATAGAATTTCCGCAGAAAGCTCCTGTTGGAAAGACCAAATACGATATAACTGCAATCGAACAGTTAGAAAACTATAAATTGTTCATGGATAACTATGTTGAACATAATTGTTCCATTACAGTCCATGTAAGAAGTCATGAATGGGCTGAGGTTGAAAATTGGGTATGGGATAACTGGGATGATATAGTCGCTCTCACTTTCCTTTCCTTAGACGACAGTTTTTATCAGCTTATGCCATATGAATCGATAACCGAGGAGGAATACAACAAGAGAGTAAAAGAGATGAAACCTTTCATACCGTCCCTTTTGAGCAAGTATGAGGTTCAGGAAGAAGCATTGGATGTGGGAAGCGATGGCTGTGATACAGGACTTTGCCCCATAAGATAAAGAATTAAACATAAATGATGATATAGTCCTTAAGTTCCGCGAAATGGAGCATGAGGGCTATATTTACTTATTGACATTTTATTTCAAATATTGTAACATAATATTGAAATAAAATGTCATATTTATTTGAGGTATTAAAATGATAGATCTTTTAAATAATGTTCTCCACAAAAAGAAGAAATTGGCAATCGGACTTATGTCGGGTACATCTGCTGACGGAATTGATGCTTGTATAATTGAAATCGAAGGGAATTATACAGATACTAAAATTAAACTAATTGATTTTATAACTTTGGATTACACAAGCAAAGAAAAAGAAAGATTATTAAAACTATGTAATGTAAACACATCAACGGTGAGTGAAATATGTTATATGAATACATATCTTGGCAACAAAATGGGACAAGCTGCTTTAGAAGTATGCAAAAAGGTTAACATAAATATAAATTATGTAGATTATATAAGCTCGCACGGACAAACGATTTTTCATATGCCCGATGAACACAGTACATTGCAAATCGGTGAGCTTTCAAATATTGCCGCATTAACGGGCTGCATAACGGTAGGGGATTTCAGACCTTCCGACATGGCATATGGCGGACAGGGTGCTCCTTTAGTTCCGTATGTTGATTACATATTATTTTCCGACAAGAATAAGGGGCGAATTTTACTTAATTTAGGCGGAATCGCCAATATAACGGTTTTAAAAGCAGGCGGAAAAGAAGAAGATGTTCTTGCCTATGATACAGGACCCGCTAATGTTTTAGTTGATGAAATTGTAAGAATTATAACTGACGGAAGGAAGTCCTTTGATGAAGGCGGGAAAATGGCTCTTAAAGGCAGTATAGACGATCAATGGTTAGATGAAATACTTACAAGAGACAAATACCTTTTGAAAAAGCCTCCCAAAAGTACTGGCAGAGAATATTATACAAAGGAATTTGCAATGAATCTGTATGAACAAGGGATTAAAAGGAATCTTGATAATATGAGTATACTGGCGACAATAACAGCCTATACCGCTAAATCTGTTAAAAATCAAATTGATGCCTTTGTGCTTGATAAATATAAAATAGATGAGTTGTATGTAAGCGGCGGGGGTGCGCACAACCAAATGATTATGAAGCTTTTGTCCGAGTATATGGAAGCAGATGTCATGGATGTGGAAAACTTGGGGTTTCCCGGTGATGCCAAGGAATCAATAGCCTTTGCAGTACTTGGAAATGAGTTTCTTTGCGGCAAAACAAATAACATTCCTAACTCAACCGGCTCAAAAAGAAAGGTCATAATGGGAAAGTTAGCATTACCAAGCTTATATTAATTTTAATGGAGATATTTTATGATTAAGGTGAGGCAAATAAAAACTGAAGATGCAGAAAAATACATGAAGCTTTACAGCAAGCTTGATGAAGAAACGATTTTTAGATTATACGAACCAGGTGAGAGAAAAATTTCTATTTCTGAGCAGATAACAGAAATTAAAAATATGATTAATAATGATAATTCTACAATTATCGTTGCCGAAGATGGAGAGGAAGTAGTAGGATATTTAAGTGCCTTCGGCAGAAGTCAAAATAGGGTAAAGCATATAGTTACCATTGGAATAGCCATATTACAAAGTCATGTAGGTATGGGAATAGGAACCATGCTTTTTAAAGAATTGGAAGCTTGGGCAAAAAAAAATAATAAGCATAGATTGGAACTTACCGTTATGGAAAATAACCCTTCCGCTTTTGCACTGTATCAAAAGATTGGATTTGAAGTTGAAGGGGTAAAGAAGGATTCACTTCTTATTAACGGAGAATATATTAACGATATTTATATGAGTAAATTGATTTAATGGAAAGGGGACACACCTTTACTTAGGGTCAGTCTTTGGGGTAAAAGGAATGTCCCCAAATTGGGGGGGACACACCTTTACTATAGTGTCAGTTTTTGGGGTAAAAGGAATGTCCCCCAATGCAGACAAAAGAAGGGAGAAAAATGGAGCATTTAATAGATAATATCATAAGTAAGTATATGGAAGAAAACTATTTTCCATCAGCTGTTTGCAAAATATTCAGCACTGAAGAAACCTATTACCATAAAGCATTCGGCAATGTACAAGCCGACACAATATATGATGTGGCATCCCTAAGTAAGATTATTACTTCAACTGAAATACTCATGCTTATTAATGATGGGAAAATAAGCTTAAACGGTAAAATTATCAAATATTTGCCGATTATTAATGAGTTTAAAGTGCTGAGCGAGAGACTTAAGGGTGTTACCATAGAACAATTATTAACTCATAATTCGGGTCTAATCGATTGGTATCCTTTTTATACGGAGGAAGGAACTATTTTTAAAGTTATGAACAAAGTAATAGGAAAGTATGATAAGTTTAACGGAACACTTTACAGCGATTTGAATTTTATGCTTTTGGCAGAAATCATAAAGAGTACAGCGGGTTTATCATTAGAGGAAAGTCTTGAAAAATATATAAAACAAAGGCTAAATATTAAAAATATATGTTATTGTCCATCTGACAAATCAAATATTGCGCCCACATCGTATGGCAATTGTATAGAGGAAAAAATGTGCATGGAAAGAAATGTTCAATTCGGCAATTGGCGGAGCCATGACACAGCATTGACAGGCGAAGTTAATGACGGCAATGCTCACTACTTTTTTAAGGGAGTATCGGGACATGCGGGAATATTTGCCGATGTAAATGCTTATGCGGATTTGTGCAGATACTACATGACATCAAGTGATGAGCTTATTAAGTCATCAATGAAGGAGCATGGAGAAGGAAGAGGATTGGGATGGCAAATATCCGAGTCATTCCCAATGGGGTGCGGTCATTCGGGATTTACTGGAACAAGTGTATATATTTGTAAGGATATAAATGTTGCTGTGGTAACATTTACAAACAGACTCCATACTAAGGGAGAAGCAAAGGATTTATTTAATTTCAGGAAAGAATTACACAATTGTATTCTTAATATATTAAAAAAAGAAAGGAATTAAAATGAAAGCAAAAAAAGTATTATCATTTATTTCGTTTTTGTTGATAATGGCTATAGCATTAACGGCATGCGGCGAAAACAAACAATCAACGCTAAATGATCAGCCTGAACAATCTGAAGAAACACCGGCAGGCGGCTCTGAAGCATCTCAAGTAGCACCGGCACAAATTTTAAAATATGCTACGGATTCTGAGCCTATAGGTTTAGACCCGCATACGATTACCGCAGCAGCTTCTATTAGAATATTCAGACAAATCTACAATACCTTGGTGGATGTTGACGATAATATGAATTTCATACCCGAGCTTGCAGAGTCTTGGAAACAACCTGACGATTTGACTTACATATTCAAATTGAAAGAAGGTGTTAAATTCCACAACGGAAGAGAAATGGTTGCGGAGGATGTTAAATACAGCTTTGAAAGGGTATTAGATCCTGAAGTTGCGGCAATAGGAAAATCATATTACGATATGATTGATACAATGGAAGTTGTTGATAATTACACAATAAAGTTTACATTAAAGGAACCTTTCGCTCCATTTTTAACTAATTTAACAAGCCTTTACGGTGCAATTGTACCGAAGGAAGTTATTGAAGAAAACGGAAACCTAATGCAGGTTGCATGCGGTACGGGACCATTTAAGCTTAAAGAATGGATTCCCGACAATAAAATAATCTTAGAAAAGAATCCTGATTATTATGAAGAAGGGCTGCCGAAATTAGACGGAATAGAATATTATGTTATGACTGATGAATCTTCGAGAATAGCTGCAATTCGTACGGGTAATGTACATTTAATCAAGCTTCCAGCATCAAGCATATCATTGCTTGAAGGAAACAAAGACGTTGTGATAAAACCTTATCAGTCAAATGAATACAGTTTTTTAGGATTTAATTTGGACTTAGATAAATTTAAGGATGTTAGAGTTAGACAAGCAATAAGCTATGCGGTAAACAGACAGGAAATTATTGACTTGGTATATGACGGAGAAGCAACTGTTACAGGATTTGTTACTCCTGCAATGGGAAGATGGGCTATTGATTATGCCAATGAAGATTTATATAAGCAAAATATTGAAAAGGCAAAACAGTTAATGGCTGAAGCAGGATATCCCGACGGATTTGAAACTAAAATAGCTGTGGGTTTATATGACGACATTAGAGCTACAGGAGAAATACTTCAAAAGCAATTAGAACAAATAGGTATTAAAGCAACTATCGAAAATCTTGAATCAGGACAATATGTGGATGCCTGGAGCAACAGAACTCATGAAATGATGGCAGGTAGAAACGGTGCAGGTACAGATCCTAACAGAGCAGTGGCATTTTTCTTTTCTACAACAGGCTCGGCAAATGTTTGGGGATATTCAAATCCTGAAGTAGATGCATTGTGTAATGAAGGAAAAGTTACAGTTAATGAATCAGAAAGAGAAGAAATTTACAAGGATACTCAAGAAATAGTATTAAATGACTGTCCCAACATTTTTATGGCATCGCCCATGGAATATTTTTTCGTAAGAGCAAATATTGAAGGGTTTGAACCATCAACATTTAATGCTGAAAAATTCGAAAACATAGTAATTAAATAGTTGTTAATAGAAGGAAATGAAATAAGCTCAGCTTTGACATAATTGGCTTTGAGTTCCCTTTTCATTTTTATTAAGGAAGTGATGAAAGGGGTGATAATAAATGAGCAAGATTTTGGTTGAAGTAGAGAATTTAAAAACATATTTTCCTGTAAAATCCGGAGTTATCAAAAAAACTACAGGTTATGTACACGCAGTTGATGACATAAGTTTTAAGGTTAATGAACAGGAAACTTTTGCGCTTGTGGGGGAATCCGGCTGCGGAAAATCGACCACAGGCAGAAGCATTCTGAGGATTATTGAGCCTACATCAGGTAAAGTAACTTTTGATGGATATGATGTTCTAAAGCTTTCTAAAGACGAAATGAGAAAAAAAAGAAAAGATATGCAGCTAATATTTCAGAATCCGTACAGCTCATTGAATCCTCGCATGACAGTCAAAAAATTATTGGCAGAGCCGTTGAAAACCCATTTTGAAATGTCACAGAAGGAAATGGAGGAACAGGTTTTATGGATAATGAATAAGGTAGGGCTGTCAAGGGATCAGCTTGAAAGATATCCCCATCAGTTCAGCGGTGGGCAAAGACAGAGAATAAGCATTGCAAGAGCCATAATCAGCAAGCCTAAATTTGTTGTTGCGGATGAACCTGTTTCAGCATTAGATGTATCAATTCAATCGCAAATTTTAAACTTACTTATAGAGTTACAAAAGGAACTAAAACTAACATATGTTTTTATATCTCACGATTTAAACGTGGTAAGGCATATAAGCAATTCAGTGGCAGTTATGTACTTGGGTAAGATTGTGGAAAAAGGATTAACGGATGAAATATTTGAAAATCCAATGCATCCATATACACAGGCATTACTATCCGCAGTACCTTCAAAGGACCCTCTTAAAAAAAAGAAGAGAATAATATTAAAGGGAGACGTACCAAGCCCCATTAATCCGCCGAAAGGTTGTCCCTTGTATTTGAGATGTGATAGGGCAATGAGTACTTGCAAAGAAGACAACCCAGTATTAAAAACAATGGAGGGCACTCACGAAACAGCATGCCATCTGTATTAAAGAGGTGAAAAAAATTAATACTAAACTATTACAAACAGAAATCAGAAATTCAGACACAATGAATATAGATAGCGTTTCAACAGTAGAAATGCTTAGAATGATTAACAATGAAGATAAAAAAGTAGCTTTGGCGGTAGAAAAAGAAATTAATAATATTGCAAAAGCCGTTGATATAATAGTTGATAAAATGCAATCAGGGGGAAGACTTATATATTTGGGAGCCGGAACCAGCGGCAGAATAGGAATATTGGATGCATCGGAATGTCCCCCCACATTCGGAACGGAACCGGAATTAGTAAAAGCATTCATAGCCGGAGGCGAAAAAGCAATTGTAAAATCCATAGAAGGTGCAGAGGATGATAAGGAAGGCGGAATAACCGATTTATTATCGATTAGCTTTAACAAAAATGATGTATTGGTCGGCATAGCCGCAAGCGGCAGTACGCCCTATGTGTTGGGCGCGGTTGAATATGCATTAAAAATGGGTGCGGCAACGGTCGGAATATGCAATAATCCTGATTCTAAATTAGCAAAAATCAGCCATATATCAATTTGCCCCTTAACGGGACAGGAAGCAGTAACCGGCTCAACCCGCATGAAGGCGGGAACTTCTCAGAAGTTAGTCCTTAATATGCTATCAACGGGTGTGATGATCAAATACGGTAAGGTATATGAAAATTTAATGGTTGATGTCAAGGCATCAAACGAAAAACTTTTCAACAGGTGTAAAAGTATAGTTATGGAAGCAACGGGTGTTTCTTTAGACGAAGCGGAAAATGTATTAGATGAAACAAATTATAATTGTAAATTGGCGATTTTTATGATAATATCAAAAATAAAATTAAATGATGCAAAAAGAATATTACATGAAAATAACGGATATATCAGAAAAGCATTAGCTGCAGTAAAATAACACGGGGGTCAATTATGCCGATTTCAGGTGGACTTGCAATGATTAAAAATGTAATAAATGAATTGCCCGAATCAGAAAAGAAAATAGCAACATTCATACTGTATAATCCAAGTACCGTTTTGACAATGACAGCCGCAGAGTTGGGAGATGCCAGCAGCACAAGTAGCTCAGCGGTAATCAGATTATGCAAATCACTGAATTTAAGCGGTTTTCAAGAGCTAAAAATGCGAATACTGGGAGACCTTAATTCGTTACATGATGCATCATATTCTGATATTAAAAAAAATGATACAATAAAATCCATAATACAAAGCCTAAGAAACAATGCCATAAAATCAATTGATGAAACTTTACAATTTTTAAATGAAGAAACACTGAAAATCTGTGTAAATTTAATCGATAAGGCAGGTACAATCTTAATTTACGGCATGGGTGCATCATTTTTGGCTGCAAAGGATGCACAGCAAAAATTCATTCGGGTTAATAAATCATGCTATGCAATGGAAGATACGCATTTAAATGCAACCATGATAGCAAATCTTGACAAAAATGATTTGGTTATAGGCATTTCAACATCGGGAGAAACAAGGGAAACAATAAAATTGATTGAATTAGCAAGCTTAAGAGACATTAATACAATAGGAATCACAAAATACGGTAAAAGTACATTAGGCAAATTATCAAAATACAATTTGTATACTCCGTCAAGCATAGAGACGCCCTTTAGAAGTGCTGCAACAGCATCAAGAATGTCACAGCTTTATATTATAGATGTGTTATTTATGTGTTACGCAACATCAAAATATGACAGCACAATAAATTACTTAAAAAATACCGTGGATACAATTGATGATTATAAAGCGTTTTAATCTAAACTAAAAGAAGGAATGGATATTAATAATGAAAGTTATAATTAAAAACAATTATCAGGAAATCAGCAGATTGGCGGCGGATTATTTGATTAATACCGTTAAAGAAAAAAATGATGCCATATTAGGTCTTCCCACCGGGTCAACACCGATAGGAATGTACCAGGAAGTAATCAACCTGTACAAAGATAACATTTCATTTCAAAATGTAAGGACATTTAATTTGGACGAATATGTGGGATTGGATAAAACAAATATAAACAGCTATCGATATTTCATGGATGAAAATTTATTTTCTCATATAGACATAAAAGAAGAAAATGTTCATATTCCCATGGGTATTGCAAAAAATATGGAACAGGAATGCATAGATTATGAAAACTTGCTTAAATCAACAGGTCAGATGGACATAATGTATCTTGGAATCGGACATAACGGTCACATCGGTTTTAATGAGCCTAATGACTTTTTTGAGCCGTACACTCATTTAGTAAAGCTTACCGAAGATACAATAGAGGCAAATAAAAGATTTTTTGACAATATAGAATGTGTGCCTAAAACTGCCATAACCATGGGTATTAAAACAATACTGTCCGCAAAGAAAATAATATTGCTGGCATCAGGTGAAGCCAAGGCTGACGCTATATCAAAAACCGTTAAAGGAAAAATTACTCCTCAGGTTCCTGCCTCCATATTACAGCTCCATGATGACGTAATATTAATAATAGACAGGGAAGCAGCAAAATTCTTATAAGAGATGTATCCTTAGATACACTCAGGATAATAAAAACATACATTTTGAGAGTTGCATCCATTATATAATTTAATAGATGAAAAGAAGGGTAATATGATATTATTCAAAAACATCAAATTAGTAACCCCATACCGGATTCTGCATGGCTATGGGGTGGTAATTAATGAAGGCAAAATTATAAACATTGATTTAGATAAAAATATAGATATTGAATCAATGAATGAAGTTATAGACGGAAAGGGACAATATTTATCTCCGGGATTTATAGACATTCATAATCATGGCAATTCAGGCTGTGATTTTATGGATGCAACTGAAGAGTCAATTGAAAATATAAGCAAATTTCATATGAGAAACGGTGTTACTTCATTTTTAGGCACAATTATAACAGGGTCCTATGAGAATATGATTAATGCTGCAAAAAATATGACGGAATATAAAGATAACTATTCACAGCTGTTGGGAATACATTTGGAAGGACCTTTTTTTTCATTGAGCAAAAAAGGCGCTCAGCCGGAAGAATATATAAAAGAAACAGACATGTTCTTCATAAAAAAGATGATCGATATATGCGGCAACAAATTAAAGATGATTTCAATAGCACCTGAAAAAGAAGGGGCAATAGAGCTTATATCTTATCTCAAAAATAACAATATAACGGTTTCAATGGCTCACAGCAATGCTACTTATGATGAAGCAATAAAGGGTATAAACAGCGGTGCAACCATAGCAACGCATTTGTATAACGGCATGCGAAGCTTCACCCATAGGGAGCCGGGAATTATAGGGGCATCCTTAACTGATGACAGGGTATTCTGTGAAATAATTTATGACAGAATACACCTTCACGATGTTGCGGTAGAAATTGCATTAAAAATGAAAACAAAGGAAAAGTTGATTTTGGTTTCCGATGCCATGAGAGCGGCAGGCTTGAATGATGGAACTTATGAGCTTGGCGGGCAAAGTGTTGCAGTAAAGGAAGGAGCGGCAAGACTAAAAGACGGAAGCTTAGCAGGCTCAACACTGAATTTAAGAACAGCTGTATATAATATGATCAAATATTTAGATGTACCTATTTGTGATGCGGTAAGAATGGCAAGCCTTACACCGGCAGCAGCCATCAATTTGAATAACAAAAAAGGAAGCATAGAAATAGGAAAGGATGCAGACCTTATTTTGTTTGATGATGATATAAATATTAAGTCAGTTGCAATTGCCGGAAATATTATTAATTTATAAGCAATTTAAAAAGAGCCTCTTAGAAAGGGGTTCTTTTTTGTAGTAATAACAATATTACACAATACCTTAATACAAAATTAATTTTAAATTCATGTTAATATTGAGGCAAACGTGGTATAATATATATATTAATTATCAGGAGTAAAAATGTTTAATATACAGGAAGAATTAAAGAAGCTGCCTGACAGCCCCGGCGTTTATCAGATGAAAAATGTATTTGGTGAAATAATATATGTGGGCAAAGCTAAAAATTTAAAAAAAAGGGTCAGACAATATTTTCAATCTAAAAATCATATACCTAAAATTCAGGCTATGATAAAAAATATTTCCGAATTTGAGTATATAATTACGGATAACGAAGTTGAAGCATTAATTTTAGAAGCAAATTATATTAAAAAATACAGACCTAAATACAATACCCTTTTAAGGGATGATAAGCAATATCCATATATTAAAATGTCTGTTCAGGAAAAATACCCAAGGATTTACAAGGTAAGAGAAGTCAAAAGGGATGGAGCCAAATATTTCGGACCCTATCCGAGTGCTTATGCGGTCAATGAAATAATAGATATTATCGGAAACTTATACAAGCTTAGAAAATGTTCATTAAAGCTTGACGGTTCAAAGAAATGCCAAAGACCCTGCATGTATTATCATATAAACAGATGTACGGCTCCCTGCATGGGAAACGTTGACATAAAAGAATACAGGGAGGAAGTTAATAAAGCAATATCCTTTTTAACCGGCGGCGAAGATATAATCAAATCCTTAAACGAAAAAATGCTTATGGCTTCGGAAAATATGGATTATGAGGAAGCTGCCAAGTACAGGGATCAAATTAAGGCACTTGAAGTGATTTCCGAAAAACAAAAAGTTGTTTCCACAGCAGGTATTGATCAGGATGTTATAGGAAGCGCATTAGGCATCGAAGAAGCATGCATACAGATTTTCTTTATACGAAACGGGAAGATTATAGGAAGTGAGCATTATTTGCTTACAAATATAGAAAATACGACGAGGGAAGAAATAATCAGTTCATTTTTAACTCAATTTTATACCGGTACCGTATATGTTCCGAAGGAAATATATATTGAGACTGAAATAGAAGACATGGAGGTTTTTGAGAAGCTTTTATCGGGGAAAAGAGGAAACAAGGTTAGCATTAAGGTTCCTGTTAAGGGCGAAAAGAGTATGCTGATTAAAATGACAAAGAAAAATGCCCTTGAAATTTTAGAAAAAGGAAGCCAGAGAATAAAGAAAAACATAGATGAAAGTATGAAGGCAATTGAAGAGCTTAAAGGGCTTCTGTATTTGGACGAAGTGCCTGCAAGAATTGAAGCTTATGACATATCGAATATTCAAGGGGTTGAATCGGTGGGCTCCATGGTTGTTTTTGAAAATGGAATTCCAAGTAAAAGCAATTACAGGCGCTTCAGAATAAAGACAGTGACAGGTCCCAATGATTATAAAAGTATGGAAGAGGTATTGGAAAGAAGAATCAACAGAGGTCTGGGAGAAGACAAGCAAGGCTTCAATAAAATGCCCGATTTGATTTTAATTGACGGAGGAAAGGGACAAACAAATATTGCAGAAGAAGTAATTTCAAATTTTGGTTTGAATATACCTGTGTGTGGTATGATTAAAGATGACAAGCATACAACGAGAGGACTGATATATCACAACATGGAAATAGAGCTTAGCAAAACAAATATTGTTTATCAATTGATTTACAGGATTCAGGAAGAAGCTCACAGGTTTGCTATAGAGTATCACAGGAATTTAAGAGATAAAACATTGTTTAAATCAGAGCTTGATAATATTGAGAATATCGGAGAAAAGAGAAAAATAAATTTACTTAAAAAATTCGGCTCTGTTGAAAATATAAAAACCAAAAGTGTGGATGAGCTTACGGAGGTTCCGGGTATGAATATTAAGGCGGCGGAATCAGTTTATAATTATTTTAATAAAAAGAATGAATGACAATCATTCTGAGGTATTAGCCCGAAGAATCTCAAAATTCTTCACCTGAGGTTCAGAATGATAATAAAGTACTACTTAAGGGATGGTAAAGAAACATGCAGTATGTAAAACTTGAAGATTTAGTTAGTTATACGGGAATAGAGCCGGTTTATTATCCGGAAGATGTTCAATCCAGAATATATACAGCTGATATAATAAGACCGGGTCTTCAAATGGCAGGGTATTTTGACTGGTTTTCCTTTGAGCGTGTTCAAATCATGGGAAAAGCGGAAATGTTATATTTTAAAACTTTAGATGAAGAAGTAAAAAAAGATAGATTAGATAAATTTTTCAGTTTTCCTATACCGGCATTAATCGTTGCTAATGAAATGGAAGTTGACGATGTCATTATTTATTATGCAAAAAAATACAAAAGACCGGTATTCAGATCAAATGAGAAAACAGACAAGTTAGTTAATGTAATGATTAACTTTCTTGAAGAAGAATTGGCTGAAGAAACAACATTGCACGGTGTTTGTTTGGAAGTTTTCGGCGTAGGTGTATTGTTGAGGGGTAAAAGCAGTATTGGTAAAAGCGAAACAGCTCTTGAATTAATTAACAGGGGTCACAGACTTGTGGCGGATGATGCTGTAATAATAAAAAAGGTTGAAGGCGGTCTTAAAGCCACTTGTCCTGAATTAACCCAGCACTTAATGGAAATAAGGGGTATCGGGATTTTGGATATACAGCATTTGTTTGGTGTAGGCTCCATTAGATTAGAGCAATTTGTAGAGTTGGGAGTTGAATTGGAAGAGTGGGATGAAAGCAAGGAATATGACAGGATTGGCGCTGATGAAGAATATATGGACATTTTAGGTATAAAAGTGCCAATGGTAATAATACCTGTAAGACCGGGAAGAAATATTTCCGCTATTATTGAAATAGCTGCTAAAAATTACAGACAAAAACTTCTTGGCTACAATCCCCTTGAAAAATACAATAAAAAGTTTAATAATATGCGAAAACAGTAGGAAATATTTTGTGTTGCAATAAATTTTTCTTTAGGATATAATTTATACAGTATTGGTTAAAAATCAATATTTAGTGTTTACACTTTATAAATAAATATATATAGGAGGAAATATTAATGTCAAAAGTTATGAAAACTATGGACGGAAATAACGCTGCAGCGTATATTGCATATGCATTTACGGAAGTGGCTGCAATTTTCCCCATAACACCTTCGTCACCAATGCCTGAACTTATCGATGATTGGGCGGCGCATGGGCAGAAAAACATTTTTGGACAGACTGTCAGAGTAACTGAGTTAGAATCAGAAGCAGGCGCTGCAGGTGCTGTTCACGGTTCACTTCAAGCAGGGGCATTAACTTCAACATTTACTGCATCTCAAGGACTGCTTTTAATGATTCCAAACATGTATAAAATTGCGGGAGAATTGCTTCCGGGAGTATTCCATGTTACTGCAAGGGCAGTTGCCGGTCACGCATTATCTATATTCGGAGATCATTCGGACGTTATGGCAGCAAGACAGACAGGTTTTGCGCTATTGGCATCAAGCAGTGTTCAGGAAGTAATGGATATTTCTGCAGTATCTCATTTAACAGCTATTAAATCAAGAGTACCATTTGTAAATTTCTTCGATGGATTCAGAACATCCCATGAAGTTCAGAAAATTGAAACAATTGACTATGCAGACCTTGCTAAATTAGTTGATATGGATGCAGTTAATGAATTCAGAGCAAGAGCCTTAAACCCTGAGCATCCCGTAACAAGAGGAACCGCTCAAAATCCCGATATTTTCTTCCAGGCAAAAGAGGCTTCAAACAAATACTATGATGCTGTTCCCGATATGGTTAATGATTATATGAAGGAAATGAGCAAACTTACGGGAAGAGAGTATAAACCATTCAATTACTACGGTGCAGAAGATGCGGACCGTGTGATAGTTGCTATCGGTTCGGTAACAGAAACAGCAAAAGAAGTTATTGATTACTTAATTGCTAAGGGAGAAAAAGTTGGTGTATTAATAGTTCACTTATACAGACCTTTCTCATCAAAATATTTCTTTGACGTACTGCCTGAGACTGTTAAAAAAATAGCAGTGTTAGACAGAACAAAAGAACCCGGTTCGGTTGGAGAACCATTGTACTTAGATGTAAAATCATTATTCTACAACAGAGAAGAACAACCTGTAATAGTAGGCGGAAGATATGGTCTTGGCTCAAAAGACACAACTCCAGCACAAATATTTGCCGTATATGATAACTTAAAAGCTGATGAACCAAAGAATGACTTCACAATCGGTATCGTTGACGATGTTACATTCAAATCTTTGGAAACTCCTGAAATAATAAATGTATCGACTCCGGGCACGGTAAGATGCAAATTCTGGGGACTTGGTTCGGACGGAACAGTCGGAGCTAATAAGGATGCAATAAAGATTATCGGTGACCATACAAATATGTATGCTCAGGGATATTTCTCATATGACTCCAAAAAATCAGGCGGTGTTACGGTATCCCACTTAAGATTCGGTAAATCACCTATTAGGTCTACTTACTTAATAGATGAGGCAGACTTCGTTTCACTTTCACAGCAATCATATGTAAATAAATATGATGTTGTGCAGGGACTTAAAAAGGGCGGAACATTCCTGCTGAATACTATATGGAACAAGGATGAATTAGAAGCTAATTTGCCGGCTAAATATAAAAGATACATGGCTGAAAAAGAAATTAAATTCTATACAATTAATGCAACCCAAATTGCTGTTGATTTAGGTCTTGGCAATAGAACAAACATGATTATTCAATCTGCATTCTTTAAATTGGCGGATGTTATTCCTATAGAGGATGCTGTTAAGTATTTAAATGCAGCAATTGAGAAATCATATGGCAAAAAAGGCGGTTCTGTAGTAGACATGAACCAAGAGGCTGTTCAAAAGGGTATTTCTGAACTTGTTAAAGTAGATATACCTGAAGAATGGAAAAATGCGGTTGATGATAACAATGCAAACAGTGGTTTGGCAGTACCTTTCACTGAAGATGAAAAGCCTGAATTTGTAAAAAATGTTGCGGATGTTATGAACAGACAAGAAGGAGACAGCCTTGCCGTAAGTACATTTGCGGGAAGAGAAGACGGAACATTCCCTCACGGAACAGCTGCTTATGAAAAAAGAGGAATTGCAACAACGGTTCCTAAATGGCATCCCGAAAATTGTATTCAGTGTAACCAATGTGCATTTGTATGTCCGCATGCTGTTATCAGACCTACATTGTTGGATGAAGCTGAAAAAGCTAATGCACCTGAAAACTTTGAAACCCTCAAGGCAATTGGCAAGGGCTTAGAAGGATTGGAATACAGAATTCAAGTAAGCACCTTGGATTGTACCGGATGCGGAAACTGTGCAGATATCTGTCCGGGCAAGAAAGGCAATAAAGCATTGGTAATGTCTCCTATAGCGGAAGAAGCAGAAAGAGAAATTCCAAATTGGAAATATGCTATTGAAAAAGTAACAATTAAAGACAATTTAATGGATAAAGTAACGGTTAAGGGCAGCCAGTTCTGCAAACCATACTTTGAGTTTTCGGGAGCGTGTGCAGGCTGCGGAGAAACTGCATATGTAAAGACTATAACTCAACTGTTCGGCGACAGAATGATGATTGCAAATGCAACAGGGTGTTCATCAATTTGGGGAGCATCAGCACCATCAACTCCATATACAAAGGATGCTTGCGGAAGAGGTCCGTCATGGGCTAACTCATTGTTTGAAGACAATGCTGAATACGGATATGGTATGGCAACAGCCGTTAGACAATTAAGAGACAGCATTCAGTTATCAATGGAAGAATTATTGGAAAAAGATATTAAGCCTGAATTGAAGGAAGCAATACAGGAATGGATTGCCAACAGAGAATTAGGTGAAGAGTCGAAGGCTGCAAGCGCCAAAGTACTCGAAGCATTGGATGGAATAACACCATGCGATGAATGTGCTGATTCAATTAGAAATATATTGGATAAAAAAGATTATCTTGTTAAGAAATCACAGTGGATAATCGGCGGAGACGGCTGGGCATATGACATCGGATACGGCGGATTAGACCATGTATTAGCATCAGGCGAAGATGTTAATATACTTGTACTTGACACTGAAGTATACTCAAATACGGGAGGTCAGTCTTCAAAAGCAACTCCTACCGCTTCAGTGGCTAAATTTGCCGCATCAGGTAAGAGAGTAAAGAAAAAAGACCTTGGTATGATTGCCGCAACATACGGTTATGTATATGTGGCACAGGTTGCTATCGGTGCTAACATGAATCAATTCCTAAAAGCAATAAAGGAAGCTGAAAGCTACAACGGACCATCATTGGTTATTGCTTACGCTCCATGTATCAACCATGGAATTAAAGCCGGAATGGGCAAGACCGTAGACAGAGAAAAGAAAGCTGTAGAAGCAGGTTATTGGCATTTGTACAGATTCAATCCGCTTCTTAAAGAAGAAGGCAAGAATCCATTTGTGTTAGATTCTAAAGCGCCATCTGCATCATTCAGAGAATTCCTTGAAGGTGAAGTAAGATATGCATCATTGAAAGCTTCATTCCCTGAAATTGCGGAAGAATTATATGTAAAAGCGGAAAAAGACGCTAAAGACAGATATGACGGCTATATCAGAATGGCTGAAATGAAATATTAAGATTCAGAAAAATGGTTGGTAGGTCATTCCAACGAAATATCATAGAAGACAGGTCAGCCTGTCTTCTTTATTACAAAAGATATAGTAAGATTACAAGGAGAGGGAAATGAAAAGATTAATTTCAGCAGTATTAATTGGCATTATGCTTGTTTCTATGTTGACGGGCTGCGGTGCAAACGAGTTAGGTTTTATCGGATTGATGAAAGAAATAACCTCATTAACGGAGGTTGGTTATAAGAACTCCACTAAGATGGAACTTTTGGATGGGGCTTCAGGAAAGACAGCTTTGATTGATTTTAATATTGACGGTGAATTAAACATCAGTGATATAAATTCAATGTACGGGGCATTTGACATAATGCTTGATGTTAATGGAATCAAGCTTGATAAGCCTATTAACATTATTTTTTCGGAGGACGGACTTTATGTTTCAAAGAATGCTTTAATCGAGCTTCCAAAATATGAGAAGATTTTTATAGACCTGGAAGGATACGAGGAAGTACTTGGATACGGAGAAATTCTTAAAGAATTATACAATACGATTCCGGTGGATACGGAATACATAGAAGTGTGGACCATGAACGGTGAATATTATCAATATACGGAAGGTATTGATTATGACGAGTTAAGCAGTGTTGTTCAGGAATACTTGACAAAGGCATTCAAGGGGTTTGACTCAAAGCTGATAACTAAAACAAAAAATGGATACTCCTTAAGCTTAGATCAGAAAAGCTCCATGGAATTCATTAGAAGCCTGATTAACTACTTAAGTGAAAACAAGGAAACAGTATTTGATGAAACAATTAAGTTTCTGCCAAAGCTTGTTGAAATAACAGATTATGAAATCATGACTGAGGAAGATAAGGAAGAATTAATAAGCTCTTTAGAAAGCGGAAGACAGCAAGTCTACGATGTAATCGAGCAGGCGAAATCCTTTATTGAATCAGAAGAATTTGAGGAACATTTTGATTCATATGATGAAATAATTGGAGATAGTTCAACAACATACGATATTTACAAAGAAAAAGGCAGCTACAATATTGTTACAAAAGCAGAAAGCACTCTTGAAGATTTGTATACCATAAAGGCGACTTCAACTACGGAATTAACACCAAAAACCGTTAAGAAGGGATCAGCTCCGGATAAGGCCATACCATTGGAGGATGTTGAGAAAGAATACAAAAAGATAGAGGATAGAATTAATCCGATAGAAAAAATTGAGTTGGAATGGTATGATGATTACGATAATACAGCTTATATTAACAAATACAGAAGGAACGGAAAGGCCGAATGGGACTTTCAGACTTATGCCATCATTGAAGACAGGATTTATCTTCCACTGAGATATATAGGCGAATCCTTCGGAGAAGAAGTGGACTGGGACAATGAAAACAAGAAAGCTTATGTAATAAGAGGCGAAGAAAGAATTGATATGACCGGAGTATTGTTGGATTCCAAAACCATGATTAAAATAAGGGATTTTGAAAAAATAGGATACAAAATCGAATACAGCAACGAAGATGGATTGTCAACGGCAACAATTATAAAATAATATATTACAATATCCCGGCTCTGCATATGCGGAGCCGTTTTTAATAAGCAAATAAAATTATTGACGAGGCTGCGATTGTGTATTGCAGAATTTAGTTATATACAATATAATTAATTATAAGTTTATTTGAAAGGATTAATAATGATTAATATAAAAATAAAAGAAGCAGCTGAAATTTTAAGTGCTGAGTGCATAGGCTATGATTTGGATAAGCATATACAAGGAATATGTATCGATTCAAGAAAGTTAAGCAAAGACAGCCTTTTCATACCCATAAAAGGGAATACTGTAAACGGACACAGATTTATAAAGGATGCCGTAAAGAACGGCTCTATAGCCACCCTGTGGAACAAGGATGAGCCAAACCCTCCCGATGATATCGCTGTTATTTTAGTAGATGATACCGTGAAAGGACTTCAGGAGCTTTCAAGATATTACAGGAACAGGCTGAAAACAAAAATAGTGGGAGTAACAGGCAGCAACGGAAAAACATCCACGAAGGACATTACCGCAGCCGTATTGTCTCAAAAATTCAAAACACAAAAAACCATGGGAAACTACAACACGGAAATCGGAGTTCCATATACGCTTCTCAGCTTGGATGAAGACTGTGAAGCTGCAGTTATAGAAATGGGAATGGAAAGAAAGGGAGAGATTGAGTTTTTAACAAATTTAGTACAGCCTGATATTGGGATCATAACAAGTATCGGGTTAGTGCACATAGATAATTTTCCTTCCATCGAGGAAATAGCTAAGGCAAAGCTTGAAATAGTAAATGGTATTAAGGACGGAGGATTGTTTATTTTTTACGGTGATGATAAATTAATTGAGGAAACAGTAAGAAGTACCGAAATTAAAGAAAGCATACGTAAGCAAACCTTCGGGTCAAATGGAAGCAATACTATTTGGCTGAAGGAATTTAAACAAGACCTAAGCGGTATCACAATTAAGGTAAGTGATGAAAGCTTTGATGAGCTGCACATAGATATTTTGGGCAAGCATCAGGCTTTAAATGCCATGGCTGCTATTTTGGCCGCTCAGGAGTTAGGCATGAACAGTGAAGAAATTCGGTTGGGACTCTTAAAAATTGAAAAAACAGGTCTTAGAAATGAAATTATAAATATAAATAATTGCAATATTTTAAATGACTGTTATAAATCTAATCCTGTAAGTATTAATGCCGCTTTAAATATTTTTGAATTATTTAAGTCGCAAAAGAAGATTACAGTATTGGGGGACATGTTAGGTTACAGAGAAATGAGCCATGATATGCATTATAATGTAGGAAAAGATTTATCAATGCATAATATTGACGAATTAATTACGATAGGCAAAGAAGCAAAATATATAGCAAAAGGCGCGCGAGAAAATGCAAATATCAACAGTATAGTTGAATTTGACACAAAGGAGGAAGCAGCTTTATATTTAAAGAAATATATGAAGGAAGACTGTACAATTTTAGTTAAGGGCTCAAGGTTTTTACAGCTTGAATATATAGCAAATAAATTAAAGGAGTGGGAAAATGAATAAAATTAAATTAGCCATTTTGTTTGGAGGTAAATCAGACGAATATTCCGTTTCACTGCATTCGGCTGCTGCCATTATTGATAATGTGCCTGAGGAATCATATGATGTAACATTGGTTGGAATAACCACAGATGGCAAATGGCTTCATTATGAAGGAAGCACTGATAAGATAAATGATGATACATGGTACCTCGATGATTTAAGTCCCGTGCTGTTAAGTATGGATTTTAAAGGACTGATAAAGCTGAATGAAAAAAACAATACATTTGAGAGGATTGAAATAGACTGTATTTTTCCTGTTCTTCATGGCAGGAACGGAGAAGACGGCACGATTCAGGGAATGTGTCAGATGTCGGGAATACCCTTTGTGGGATGTGATATGACTTCTTCGGCTGTTTGCATGGATAAGGAATATACCCATATGATTTGTGAAATGGCAGGAATTAAAACGGCTCCTTTCATGTCGGCAGTAAACTCAAAAGAATTGAATATTAAAGATTTATATGCATTAGCTTTTGAAAAGCTATCTGTTCCGATGTTCATCAAGCCTGCTAACAACGGCTCTTCCCTTGGAATAAGCAAGGTGAGAAACTATGACGAATTTGAAAAGGGAGTAATGGAAGCATTTGAATATGATAGTAAAATAGTTATAGAGTCAATGATTCAAGGATTTGAAATAGGATGTGCTGTTGTGGGAAATGAAGAGCTTATCATTGGTGAGGTTGATGAAATAGACACAAAGAACGACTTTTTTGACTATGTTGAAAAATATTCTCAACACAATTCCAAAATCCATTGTCCTGCCCGAATCAGCGATGACCTAAAGGCTCAAGCCAAAGAAATTGCTGCAAGGACATATAAGGTTTTAGGCTGCGGCGGACTTTCCAGAGTGGATATGTTTGTAACACCGGAAAATAAAATATATTTAAATGAAATAAATACAATTCCGGGTTTGACTGATTTAAGCAGATATCCGTCAATGCTTAAAAAAATCGGTATCGAATACAAGGACTTAATTGTAAAGCTTGTAGAATTGGCAATGGAAAAATAAAAAGGAATAATGAACGATTTCGATTAATAATGATTGTAGATGGAGAGCGGCGAGCCGTTCTCTTATTTATCTTTTTTAATATTAATTTGTTCTTGGGCTGCTGCAGTTAATATTGTCTGGCCTATATTGTTTATGAATTTTGCGAGTATAATTTGATCTTTTGCATCAATGTTATCTATCAGGATAATACCTATTAAGGATGACAAAAGCACAAATTGCCTCGGAGGCAATGAAGTAATGCGTGAAATCAGTGCCTTATATGTATTGCTTGATTCTTTATCTTCAATATCCTTATTGTCAGAGGATTCATCAATATTTAGTTTTCTGATTATACCTTCAAATACCAGACTATCTTTATCCATACAAACACTTCCTTTTATATTTACTTAATTAATATATGATTTAATTCGGCTAAAGTTACCATCGGCATAAGCAATAAATAAAAAGAGAACGGTATACCGTTCTCAAAGGATTGTCAAGCCTTATTTTTTAAGCCCTAAAATCACACGTGCTTCGTCCGGAGTTGCAACTTCACGGCCGAATTCTTTTGATAATTTTGCTATTCTTTCAACTAATTGAGCATTTGATGCTGCAAGCTCGCCTTTTTTATAATAAATATTGTCTTCAAAGCCTGTTCTTACATGACCGCCTAAAAGTATGGTTGCAATATTTATCGGCAGCTGGAATCTTCCTACGGCTGCAGCTGTCCAAGTAGAGCCTGCGGGAATTGATTCAATCATGTACAATAAATCTCTTATTTCCGCACCCATTGCTCCCGGTACTCCAAGTACAAAGTCAAAGTGCATCGGTGTGTTGATTAATCCCTTTTTGGCAAATCTTATCGCAGTGTCAACCATTCCTTTTTCAAAGCATTCCAATTCAGGCTTAACTCCGAGCTCATTCATTCTCTTTGCAAATATTTTAATATTTTCTTCCGTATTCATAAATACGTCATCCGCAAAGTTACATGTTCCCATGCTTAATGTAGCCATTTCAGGCTTTAATTCAACGGGCTGAAGTCTTTGCTCCGGTGTGTGCCATGTTGCGCCGCCTGTAGACGGTTGGAATATTATGTTGCATTTAGCTTCGATTTTTTCCTTAATTGCCTTATAGTATGGGTAATCCTGAGTAGGGTTGCCCTCTTCATCCCTGGCATGAACATGTACCATGGATGCTCCGGCTAAATAGCATTCATATGCAGCTTCAGCAATTTCATCCGGTGTAAGCGGTAAATTCGGTTGTTGCTCTCTTGTTACTTCTGCTCCGGTAAGACAACAAGTGATTATTAATTTTTCCATATTAACCTCCATTTTTAATTTTTTGCCTATACTTATTTTATCCTATTTGTACAGTGTAGTCAACAGGTTGTTAAAAGTATATCACAGTTATTTATCTCATATTTATTTATAAATATTATTTCCTAAAACGGGGTTCATCATGCCGAAACACTATTTATACATGAATTATTTCTATTTTCTTGCCTGTCTTTTCCAGCTCATGGATTAGACTGTCAATTATATTTTTTTTAATATTAAAGTCCACCGGAAAGTTGGGATTTTGATGTGCCGGGTTTACAGCGCCTCCCAAATAAAAGTTCATATGCGTTCCTACATCAGTAAGCAATTTGGTTAGCAGGGAACAGCCGTCATAATCATTACAGTCAATTATATTTTCAAAATTTGTATTATTTAGTTTTTTTATGTTTTCCAAGGTTTTTCCTAATGTAAGGACACCTTCGGTAATTAAGTCGAAACCCTCCATATATGCAATAGGCGGTATATCTTCCCTCATAGAATCCATATCAACATCCAAGCTTAAGCCCAACTCCCGTTCTGCTATAAGAGCAGTGGTTCCTCCGCATATAATTTTTATATTATTGCTGTTTTTCATGACGTTCGCAAGATAAGTATCATTGTCTCTATTTGCGGGAGGTCCTATGAAAATATCTATAATCTCAGGCTTTCTGATCTTTATGGTCATTATAGTCGTATCGTCACCGGGCTCATTGTTGTATAAATTGTTGCACACACCTATAAAATTACCGTTTATAAGCTGTGAGGAGCGGTTTACCCTGCTTAATTCTTTTAAGTATTCGCTTATTTCATCCCAGGACCAGCCTAAATTCAGCATCTGACCTATTCCTGCGTGAATGGCGCCGTCACTTACCACACAAAGAGTATCCCCCAATTCCAACCGGATATTGGATTCATATATTTTCTTATTGCCGATAATGCGCTCCTTTTTTTCTACCGGAGTTATTCTTTTGTGGGAATAATAAAAATAAGGAGGATTGTCATATTCGGCAATATATGCATTGTTATACTTGTCGATTTTTATTATTGTGAATGTTGAATATGCCAATTTTCGAACCCTGCATTCAGGCAGGGTGTTTATGATTGTTTCGATGGTATCATCTATAGATGCCCCTTCCTTCAGCATGGTTACGGCTATCTTTGTGGTCATTGTTGCCAGAATGTTTGCCTTAACGCCGCTGCCTAAACCGTCAGACAAAACTATGATAATACCATCGTCATCATATATATATTCTACTTTGTCGCCGCATAGTTCTTCCGTATGCTTATTTATGCTCTTATAATTAATATCAAAAAAATATTCCATTATTCATTTTCCTCGAAGACAACTTTTTTAAGTTTTAATAAAGCAGCTTTTGTTTCGGCGGTTGTTTCACCAAGAAGCCCGGCTATCTCTTGGGCAACTCTCATTTGTTTTTCTATTACTTTGTCCGCTGTTTCCAAAGTATTCATTTTAAAGTTAATTATTTGTTCCTTTTTAAGTTCGTCATTAGTTATATCATTTAGTATTCCAAACAGGATTTTGTTCTTTGGCAGATAAATAATGCGTTCGTAAACTATCAAACCGTATTTGTCAAGGGTTAATTTGCGTCCGTCCATATTGTCTTCAGTTCTCAAAACAAACTGAAAATCCTTATCCGGCATAAGAAATGAAAGAGGTTTATTTTTAACAGAGTTACTATCAATGTTAAATACTTTTTCCCCCACCGGATTCAAATCAAGTATTTTTAGGTTTAAATCCACTATTATGATGATGCTTGGTGAATATTCAAAATATATATTTGAAATTTTTTCTGCTTCGCTTCTCATATATGGCATGCACATTTGAGGATGGGAGAGACCTTCCAATACCGATATTGCTTTTTCTCTGCATGTATCATATCCGCAGGCGCCGCAGTTTAACTCATCAGATTTATTATGCTTGCCTGTTTGCTCTAAAACATTTCTTATTTCTTCTTCTGTAAAGGCGGGATGTATATACTGCTTGTCTCTGAAATTTCTGACATAGTTTAATTTCTTTTCTTCAGGAGTATAATTTTTATACTCTATATTTCTTAATGTTTGAATTTTGTTTCTTGCCCGAATTTTTCTTGCGTATACATTTTTGCTTTTCTTAGGAACAGCAGGTCCTCCGATGCAGCCTCCATCGCAGCTGTTAGCCTCTATAAGAACATTGGTGATTTCTCCGTTTGACAAGGCATCAAAAGCTTTTCTTAAATTTTCTATGCCGGAAATGGATACAGGTGTAAATTTGCTGTTTTCCACTATATTGCTGATGCCTGATAATATTCCTTGCTCTAAAGGATACTTTTTCCCCATGTAATTCCCTTCTAAATCAGGATAAGTTTCTTCAAATTCCGACAAATTAATGTTTCTTGATTCCATAAGCTTGTCAATTTCTTCGAAAGATATTACCGCATCCATAACTCCCGAAAGCTGGTAGCCATAAGCCTCGCATTTTTTGGATATACAGGGTCCTAAAAATACTATATAAGCATCACTTCCATGCCTTTTTCTAATCATCTTGCAATGGGCAACCATGGGTGAATCAATGGGCATTAAATATTTGATTAAATCGGGATAATAATTTTGTATCATCATATTAACGGTAGGGCAGCAAGTTGTAATTGCATTGTCCTTTTTTGTTGTCTCTATATATTCGCTATACAGCTTGGATACTTGTTCTGCACCTATGGCTGTTTCCTCTACTAAGCTTGCGCCCAAATATCTTAATACGGAAATAAGCTTATAAGGTTCATCATAAACACCAAGGTAGGAGGGTGCAATTGTAATTATGATTTTTTTCCCCTGAATTAATGCATTTTCCACATTTTCCAAATCACTGTGAATATTTCTTGCATTTTGAGGACACACCAAAAAACAATTTCCACATGCTATGCATTTTTCTTCTACGATTTGTGCCTGATCATCAATCATCTTTATTGCCTTAACAGAACAATTTCTGACGCATTTATAGCAATTTTTACAATTGGTAGGGTAAAAATCAAGTATTTTCATAAATTCCTCACACTGTTCATAACATATTTATCAAAGAATTCTTCGGCATTGTCCGGCGCCACTGAATATATCTTTCCGTCTAAACTTACCGACACAGCCTCGGTACAGTGACCAAGGCAAAAGGCTGCTTTGATTTCAACCTTGTTTGCAACATCCCTGTTTCTTATTAAATATTTAAATGTTTCGATTACTTCATAAGAGCCTTTTAAATGACATGCGCTTCCCACACAAATTTTTAATTCAGTCATTTCATACCTCAAATTTTATAATAACTTCATTATAATAGTATTAAAAAATTCATAATAAATCAATGGTTAATAAATTAACAATTCGTAACTTATTCTATTTAGCGCATTTTTCAATAATTTTCTTGACTAAAAGAATATAAAATGATATTATTTAGACACTAATCATTGAACTCATCCGCTTTTTTCCATAATATTAATTAATTAAATATGCAAGGAGGTAGTATGGAGCTAAGAAATTTAAAGCTTTCTGAGTTAAAGGAATTGGCTAAATCAAAAGGAATACATGATGCCTATAGATATAAGAAAGATGAATTGCTTTTAAAATTAATCGAAATTGACAATATAGACATAAAAACAACAAATGATACCGAAACCAAAAGAACAGAAAAAGCAGACATTTTAGAAAATATAGAAAAAACAGAAAACAAAGAAGAATACAAAGATGAGATCGAATTGCCTGAAAAAATAGTGGAAGAAATTGAATCCAGCGGCACAGAGGCCGAAAAAGTAACAGGTATACTTGAAACCCATACCGATGGCTACGGCTTTTTAAGAACCCACAACTATTTAACCAGCGATGATGACGTATACATATCCCCTTCTCAAATCAGAAGATTTCATATGAAAACCGGAGATAAAATTTCAGGAATTACAAGGTCTCCGAAGCAAGGAGAAAAATTCAAAGCACTTCTTTATGTTAAGGAAGTAAATGATGAGAATCCTGAGTTGGCAAGAAACAGAAAAGATTTCGATTCGCTTATCCCTATTTATCCCGATGAAAGAATAAAATTAGAAACTGCCCACAGAGATATTACAATGAGGATTATTGATATAATTGCACCCATAGGCAGAGGACAGAGAGGCATGATTGTTGCTCCGCCAAAAGCCGGTAAAACAACAATTCTAAAAAATATAGCAAACAGCATAGCAGAAAACTGTCCCGAAATTGAAATTATTATGCTTTTAATTGATGAACGTCCTGAAGAAGTTACAGATATGAAGAGAAACGTAAAAGGTGACGTTGTTTATTCAACCTTTGACGAACTACCTAAAAATCACATTAAAGTAGCTGAAATGGTATTGGACAGAGCGAAAAGACTTGTTGAGCACGGAAAAGATGTAGTAATTCTCTTAGACAGTATTACAAGACTTGCAAGAGCATACAACCTTACAATCACTCCTACGGGAAGGACATTGTCCGGCGGACTTGATCCGGGAGCTTTATACGGACCTAAGCGATTTTTCGGTGCTGCCAGAAATATAGAAAACGGCGGAAGTCTAACCATACTTGCCAGTGCTTTAATTGAAACGGGAAGCAGGATGGATGACTTAATATTCGAAGAATTCAAGGGCACCGGCAACATGGAAATTCACTTAGACAGAAAACTCTCGGAAAAGAGGGTATTCCCTGCTATTGATATAAATAAATCAGGCACAAGAAGAGAAGAATTATTGCTTAATAATGAAGAAATGCAGACGATTTGGCAGTTAAGAAAAGCAATGAGCAATTTTTCAGTCGCAGATGTTACAGAAAGAATAATTGACGGACTGCTTCGGACAAAGACAAACGATGAATTTATCAAACAAACCGCTCAGCTTTTAAATATTGAAAAAATGAAGACGGATCTTAACGACAGGAACTATTCCTATTAAAATTTAAAAATAAAAAAATCATTGTATTATATAAAACCTTATGTTATAATACTCAAGGTAAATTGAAGATTATATATTTTATATAGAGTTTAGAAAGAGGTGAACGGGATGAAAAAAGGAATACATCCAAATTATAAAACTGTTACCGTTAAATGCGCATGTGGAAATACATTTGAAACTGGTTCTGTTATGGACGAAATTAAGGTTGAAATATGTTCTGAATGCCATCCATTCTTTACCGGCAAACAAAAATTTGTTGATAAGGGCGGAAGAGTTGACAGATTTAAGAAGAAATACGGCATGGAATAATTCGGTAATACTTTTAGGGCAAATCTAAGGGCAAATTTATGCTTTGGGATTTGCCCTTTAGTTTGTCTGTATTTTTTCATTAATTATTTTATTATATTCACTGATAGCAGCATTAAGTATTTTACTTGCAGCAACAACTTCAGAGTCTTGGAGATCGAAATTTTTATTATTAATTAAATTATTTAAATTATCTTTAAGTTTGTTAATATCTTTAATTAAGTCTTCTATTTCACTCATATATTTCACCTCTACAATAGGATATCGATATGCGGTTATAATATGCATGGTTAAATATGAGATTTTTTTATGTAAGTTAAGAATTTTTATTATGACGATGCAGATAGTGCTTTACTAAATTAAAAAAAACCGAAAGTTAAATTTCGGTTTTTAATGTTCTTACGATAAATTATATTCTTCTAACGTTAGAAGCCTGCGGTCCTTTGTTACCTTGAGTAACATCAAAGCTAACTGCCTGACCCTCGTCTAAGGATTTAAATCCGTCTCCCTCGATAGATGAAAAGTGAACAAATACATCATTTCCACCCTCTGCTGTAATAAATCCGAATCCTTTTTCTGCATTAAACCATTTTACTGTACCTTTATTCATGAGGTACCTCCTAATTTTTATTTATATCTCAATGTAAGTTAAAAAAGATCACATATTTTTACAAATTATATACACAAATAGTTATATAATCTCTAAAAACATGTGATATCTATAAATACATCTGTAATACCTGTTCACCATAACACATATATTTATATATGTCAACAGCTTTTTTTATTTTGTTCATATAGAACGGCTCATTCAATACTGACTGTTACCGTGAAACAACCAATCGTTGATAAAGGAGGGAGAATTACAACTAAATGAATAAGCCGATAATATTTATGGGTTTTTTTATTATTCTTTGAATATTTTCTATATTTTTCCTATTTAAAGTTACGATACAGCTGCAGGAAGGACCTCCGGATTTTTTAAAATCTATTGAAATATTATTTTCATATATAAAGCCCAGCCCATTGTATTTCAGCAGATCATTCAATTCGGCTTCAATGCCCCTTGAACCGACAGGAAGCATTTCTTTAATATAATCACATAGAAACATTTTTTCAAAATCATCTATGTCCAATATTTTATCCGGATTATTTAAAACTTCGTTTCCAACCATAGGCAGTCCCGCCAACAGACAAATATCACCGCTTTCGGTTTTATTAAATTTTAATTTATCCTTGTCGCAAAAACCAATACCTGTTACACCCATGGCAGTTTGCACTGTTCTTATATTTTCTTCCGTACTGCCTGTTAAATGGACACTGTAGTGCAATTTTTTCAACACTTCATTAAAACCCTCAATAAGCTGTTTCCCTGTATCATTCATTTCCACAGCTAATCCGTCCGCTAAAATAAAAGGTGTAAACCCCATACTCATCAGCTCCGCAAGAATAACCTTTCCGGTTTGGTATGCCGCTAACTTAGGGGGTGCCTTGACTACATCCTGCTCCTTGTATCCTATGCCTCCGCAGGAATCACAGGCAATTCCTAAGTATTTATTTTCATCAAAATCAATGATTGTAATATCTCTTATTTGTTTTATATCCATGTCTTATCTCCTCGATAATAATACGGGGACATTCCTCTCAAAAACTATCCCAGATTTGGCGAACATTCCTCTTACGAGAGATGTGTACTCCTTTCGCATTTTATCACATTTGAGGATCATTTTATAGGGCTTGCTGACATATAATTGTTAAGATAATTTAACATTGTAAGCATTCAAATTAGTTATATAATCATATCACGGGGCTTCATCTTATCTGAAAAAAACCATCCTGATAAAGGCGTGCCCCCTTTCTAATTATTATGTAAGAACGGTTGTTAAAAAAAATATTTTATGCTATAATTAAAAAAATTATCTTAAGGTCAGGTGGTGTATATGTCTCATCAAGCAATATACAGAAAATTTCGTCCTAAAATATTTGATGATGTCTTAGGTCAGGAGCATGTGACAAGGACATTGAAAAATCAAATAATGTCTAATAATATAGCCCATGCTTATATTTTCAGCGGCATCAGAGGCACGGGAAAAACATCCACTGCTAAAATATTTGCAAGAGCCGTTAACTGCTTAAATAATCATGAAGGAAATCCATGCAATGAATGCGAAGCATGCAGAAGTATATTGGAAGAAACCAATATGGATGTTATTGAAATGGATGCGGCATCAAATAACGGCGTTGATGATATAAGAGAACTGAGGGACAAAGTAAAGTTTCTGCCTGTTAAAAGCAAGTACAAGGTATATATAATCGATGAGGTTCATATGCTGTCAAAAGGCGCATTTAATGCGTTGTTAAAAACATTGGAGGAACCGCCGGAGCACCTTTTATTCATACTTGCAACTACCGAGCCTCAGAAGATACCTGCTACAATATTATCAAGATGCCAGCGATTTGATTTAAAAAGAATCAGTGCCGATGTTATTGTAGAAAATATGAAAAAGATATGCGATGAGTTAGACATAAAGTATGAAGAAAAGGCATTGAAACTTATTGCGGCAAATTCGGAAGGCGCAATGAGAGATGCCCAGAGCATATTGGACAGATGCGTTTCCTTCAATGATGATAAAGTTGATTACGAAACTGTAATAAATTTGTTGGGAACAGTCAACTACCAGGTTGTTTTGGAAGCAGCCGATGCAATTGTTGACAAAAATATAGAAAAAACCATGAGTTTGGTTGGCAGTATTTTAAACAGCGGGAAGGAACTTTCATTTTTCCTTGATGAATTAATTATTTGTTTTAGGAATATGCTAATAATAAAAACAACAAATTCATCAGATAACTTAATGAGAATATCTGAGGATGAAACAGATGAAATTATAGCGTTGAACAAAAGAATTTCTGTTGATGAAATAGTAAAAATAATAGAGGATTTGTCAACGGCTCAGTCAGAATGCAAGAGAGCATTAAATCCAAGGGTTCTTTTAGAAACAAAGCTTATAAAAATGTTACATAATGTGAATTATGTAAACATAGAAGCTTTAGCTAAAAGGATAGAGAACATAGAAAATAATCTGCAAGGAACATATCAGCAGAAGAACTTTATCAGGACACAAGAAACCGAACCTGCTAAGGTAAATAAAATTTCGGAAAACAAAAAATATATAGAAAAAACCGAAAAAACTGACAGCTTAGAAAAAAGAAAAGATGAGAATATCGAATTTAAGAAGGATGAACCTTTGAAGAAAAAGGAATTTGAAAGCAGCGATGAAGCAATTTTCAATTCCATAATAAACGGGTGGCAGACTATTCTTAAAGAAATAAGAAGTGAAAATGCAGGGCTGCAGGCTATAATAAGAGAGTCTAAGCTAACGGAGGTAATAAATAAAAAAGCCGTATTTGAATTTGATCCGAAGTTTACCTTCCACATCAGCGCTGCAAACCAACCGAAAAACAAACAGAAATTCAAAGATATTCTTAAAAGCTTTCTGAATGAAAATTGTGAAGTAGAATTTATTACAAAAAACGAAGTAAAATATGTTAAACCAAAAACAACAATTGAAGATGTATATGAAGATTTAAAAAATGAATTTGGAGAAATAGTAGAATTTAAACAGGAGGATTGAAATGGCAAAAGGCAGAAAAATGCCCATGGGAATGCCCGGGGGCGGAAATATGAACAATATGATGAAACAGGTTCAAAAAATGCAAAAACAAATGGAAGATATGCAAAAAGAGCTTGAACAAAAAGAAGTGGAAGCAACATCGGGAGGAGGAGCGGTTTCAGTTAAGGTAACCGGCAAGAAAGCATTGTTGGAAGTTAAAATAGACCCGGAAGTCGTAGACAAGGATGATGTGGAAATGCTTGAGGATATGATTGTGGCTGCTATTAACGAAGCTTTCAGAAAAGCCGATGAAATGATGGAAAATGAAATGAAAAAAGTAACAGGCGGAGTAAGTATCCCAGGGTTAATGTAATGGAGAGTTACACAACGCCTATTACAAAGCTTATAGAAGAACTGTCGAAACTTCCGGGAATAGGCAGAAAATCTGCTCAGCGTCTTGCCTTTCACATATTGGACATGAAGGGCAATGATGTGGTGGAGCTGGCAAAGGCAATCGTCAATGCAAAGAAAAACACAAAACATTGCAAAATATGCGGCAACCTGACGGAAGGAGAACTGTGCGGCATTTGCAGCAGCATAAAAAGAGATCTTTCAACAATTTGTGTTGTTGAGGATGTAAGAGATATTGCAGCCATGGAGCGTACAAAGGAATATAAAGGAGTTTACCATGTTCTTCATGGAACAATTTCTCCCCTTGACGGAATAGGACCTGATGAAATAAATATTAAAAACTTAATTATCAGATTGAATGCGGACATAAAAGAAGTTATTATTGCAACAAATCCAACCATTGAAGGTGAAGCTACCGCAGTGTACATATGCCGTCTCATAAAACCCATGGGAATAAAGGTAACCCGTATAGCCCACGGTATTCCCGTAGGAGGAGACATCGAATATGCTGACGAAGTAACATTGATGAAAGCAATGGAAGGCAGAAGAGAAATGTAACGGTAAGATCCATTTTGAAAGATGCAAAATATTAATCAAAATATTATATTTTAAATTCAAAGGATAAAGTATGAAGCTCAGTATAAAAATCAGTATTTTTATAATTTTGATTTTGATGTTTTCATTAAGCAGTGTGACCTTGCTTTCTTATTATCAAATGAAGGACATTTTGATTGCCCAATTAAAAGATAAGCTTATGAATATTGCAACATATGCCTCTGAGGATTATATGGTGAAAGAGGCATTTAAAAATGGTGATAAAATTCGTGAATTAAATGAACATATTGAAAAAATCAGAGTAGAAACCGATGTAGATTTTATAGTGGTTTTTAATATGGACAGTATACGGCTGACCCATCCTGTGGAAATAAATATCGGAAGGAAATTTGAAGGCGGGGATGAGGCAAAGGTTCTCAAAGACCAAGAAAAGTATATATCTCAGGCACAGGGAACTTTGGGTATATCACTAAGAGCATTTGTGCCGATTTTTTATGAAGGTGAACAAGTCGGTGCTGTTTGCGTAGGCAGCACCGTAGCAAAAATTAATAAGGAAATGTCAAAAAAAATCCAACTATTTATACCGTTTATAATAATAGGTATGGTTTTAGGTATATATTTTGCATTTGTTATTGCATTGAGCATAAAGAATGAAATATTAGGCTTAGAGCCAAGGGAAATCACCTTGCTGCTGAAAGAAAAGGAAGCCATATTGGATAATGTTAAGGAGGGGATTGTAACCTTAAATGAAAACGGAAAGCTTATACAATATAACAGAGAAGCGGCAAGAATTTTAGGATTGAACGGCAAAGATATGAACATCAAAATCAATGAATTATCTAAAATGAATAAAATAGCACCTGAATTAGAAAATTTTGATACAAGCAATGATTTTGAAGTTAAGGTCAGACCGGGTATCACTATTTTGTGTAAGTATAATATTTTGAAAAATGATAAAAAACATGTAATAGGGCATGTAATAAATTTCAGAGATTTATCTGAAGTGAAAAAGATGTCTGAAGAATTAACGGGTATACAAAAAATGGCATGGTCACTGCGAGCTCAAAATCATGAATTTATGAATAAATTGCATACAATATCCGGTTTGATACAATTAGAAGAATATGACGAAGCAATAAAATATATCTCTAAAACGGCAAATAGTGGGAATGATATAACAGGGACTATTACAGGCAAAATTAAAAACTTGAATATAGCCGCACTTCTTTTAGCAAAGTACTATAAGGCAGAAGAATTAAGAATTAAATTTGAAATTGACAAAGAATCCAACTTAAAAGAACTTCCGGATTTAATAAGCGAAGATGATTTGGGCTCTGTTATCGGGAATTTAATAGAAAATTCATTGGAAGCAGTCAGTGTTGACGGTACCGGAAAAGTATATTTAAAAATATCGGACATAGATAATGTTTTGATTATTGAAGTAAAAGATAATGGCCCGGGGATTTCGGATGACATTGCGGCTAAAATATTTGAACGAAATTTCAGCACTAAAACAGAACATCATGGCTATGGCATGTTTATAGTAAAGAATATTATCGAAAATGCCAATGGAATAATTACCTTGTCTTCTGATAAAGGAGCCTCATGGCATATAGAAATTCCTATGAAAAGCGGTGAAAATGAATGATACAGGTTATGATTGTAGAAGATGATCCTATGGTTAGAGAAATCAATTCAAGATTTTTGGAAAAATTGCCGAATTTTAAGCTGACTAACGCAGTTTCAAGCATCAAAGAAGCACAAGAATTCTTATATCATAACAAGGTTGATTTGATTTTGTTGGATATATACTTGCCAAAAGAAAACGGGATAGACTTATTAAAATGGCTAAGAAAAAATGAAATGGAAACGGATGTAATCTTTATAACTGCCGATAAAACAAGCAGTATGGTACAGGAGGCATTTCGTTACGGAGCAGTTGATTATCTGATAAAACCATTTACGTTTGATAGGTTTAAGGAGTCAATGATTAATTATAAAGAAAGATATTACAGTATAAAAGATTTTGATACAATCGAACAAAATGAATTAGATAAATACATGTTTAAAAACACTTCCGGCAATGAAAAAGAGAATTTTGATAATTATATAGAAAAGGGAATTAACAAATATACATATAATATAATATGGATAATAGTAGAAAAATTAGTTGATGAATATGCAACAACCGAAGAAATTTCCGAAAAGTCAGGAGTTGCAAGAGTAACTGTACGCAAGTATCTTGAATTTATGCTGAAAGAAGGTAAAGTTGAAAAGATAATTGAATATGGAAAAATAGGAAGACCTCAGTACAAATACAAATTGATACAGCGTTGAGGACTTTCTTGGCGAAAACGTGACATAAGAGGAGGTCTCCTTCAACTGTCACGTTTTTGTGCTTATAAATTGAATGAGGCTTTATCGGCCGGTGTCAATGCAGCTTCATAGCTTCCATATCGAAAGTGCCATAGACACTTTTTTTTATTGTATATTTTGTTAATAAAAGGACAAAGTATTTTTAACTAACAAAACTATTTTAAAGTTTCATAAAGTTTACTTTATCAATATCTAATGTTAATATATCGACAGAACAAAAATATGTGAAAGGATGGAAAACGATTTGAATTATTTTGAAGAAAGTTTAAAATTGCATGAACAAAGCAAAGGTAAAATTGAAATAGTTTCTAAAATTAAATTAGAAACAAGAGAAGATTTAAGTTTGGCTTATACTCCCGGAGTTGCTGAACCTTGCAGAAAAATACATCAAAATGAAGATGACGTATATAAATATACATCAAAAGGCAATATTGTTGCTGTAGTTACCGATGGCACTGCAGTTCTTGGTTTGGGAGATATAGGTCCAAAGGCAGCATTGCCTGTAATGGAAGGTAAAGCTATATTGTTTAAGGAATTTGCAAATGTTGATGCATTTCCTATCTGTGTGGATTCAAAAAATGTTGATGACATAGTTAGAACAGTACAATTAATTGCTCCTGGTATCGGAGGAATTAACTTAGAGGACATCGGAGCACCAAGATGCTTTGAAGTTGAAGAAAAATTGAAAAAAATACTTGATATTCCCGTTTTCCACGACGACCAGCATGGAACTGCAATTGTAGTATTGGCAGGATTAATAAATGCATTAAAAATTGTAAACAAGAAAATCGAAGATATAAAAATAATTATAAACGGAGCCGGAGCTGCGGGAACCGCAATAGCAAAATTGTTAATTGCTGCAGGAGCAAAAAATATAATTGCCTGTGCCACATCGGGAGCACTTTATGTCGGTATGCCAAATATGAATGAAGCAAAAAGTGAACTTGCAAGGGTAACAAATCCTAATAATGAAAAAGGTTCATTGGCAGATGTAATGAAGGGAGCGGATGTATTTATAGGCGTATCCGCTGCAGATGTTGTCAAAGCTGAAATGGTTAAGGAAATGGCTGAAGATTCTATAATCCTTGCAATGGCAAATCCTGTTCCCGAAATTATGCCTGACATTGCTATAGCAGCAGGAGCGCGTATTGTTGGAACAGGGCGTTCGGACTTTCCAAATCAAATAAATAACGTATTGGTTTTCCCGGGAGTATTTAGAGGAGCATTAGATGTAAGAGCTAAAGAAATAAACTTAGATATGAAGTTAGCAGCAGCTTATGCTATAGCAAACTACATTGAAGCCGATGAATTAAATGAAAACAACATAATCCCCAGCACTTTGGATAAAGGTGTTGCAAGTGCAGTCGCCGAAGCAATTAAAGAAGCAGCAAGAAAATCCGGCGTAGCAAGGTTATAAATATTAATATGGGGCATAGCCCTTATAAAATATAATATTATATTTTACACGGAGGATATATGAAAGAATTTAAAATAATGGGATTAAACTTGCCGGTTTATTTTACATTACTGGCAGTAGTAGTTATTGCAATATTTTTAAATGTATTGCCGGGAGGCATGATTGGTGCCTTCGTTTTCATGATGTTGGTCGGTGCATTGCTTGATGTAATAGGTAACAATACACCCATAGTAAAAACATTTTTCGGCGGAGGACCGATAGTTATTATATTTGGCTCTGCAGCACTTGTATATTTTAAAATATTGCCCGAACCGGTTATAAAGACTGTTGATACCTTTATGAAGGGCGGCGGATTCCTTGATTTCTATATTGCGGCACTTATAACAGGCTCTATACTTGGAATGAGCAAGAAGCTTCTTATAAAGGCAGCAATAAGATATTTCCCATGTATATTAGGCGGAGTTGCTCTATCCTTGGCATTTGTCGCCATAGGCGGCATGATTTTCGGTCAATCGCCCGGAGAGACAATAGCTTATATAGGCATTCCTATAATGGGAGGCGGAATGGGTGCAGGAGCTGTTCCGATATCTGAAGTATTTTCTAAAGGTTTAGGAATTCCCACGGAACAAATTTTATCAAGATTAGTTCCGGCTGTTGCTTTAGGAAACGCTATAGCAATTGTTTTCGGCGGTTTGTTAGACAGATTAGGCAAAAAATATCCTAAGTTAAGCGGAAACGGCAAGTTGATGGAAATCGGTCA